>SAMEA103957793__coassemble_406_pt1 | contig 8024 bp, 8 predicted proteins | sample SAMEA103957793__metabat2_high_PE_003 | metagenome-assembled genome bin SAMEA103957793 (sample SAMEA103957793) | gut metagenome | biome: gut; material: feces | host: Canis lupus familiaris | collected 2014 | reverse complement strand
GGAGCACCGCTCCCGTGGGGAACCAGCAGCATCTGCTCGGCGGCATATTTGTAGTTGTGTCCGTGTAAATACAGCTTCATGGCCGCCTCCCTTCCCCATGCTGCTGACGCTCCCGCGCCGAATGGCGCGGAGCCGGGCGGGATTCACTTCCGCCCGGCGATACATAAAAATCAGACGGGGCCCCCGCGGGAGCACCGCTCCCGTGGGGAACCAGCAGCATCTGCTCGGCGGCATATTTGTAGTCGTGTCCGTGTAAATACAGCTTCATGGGCCGTGTCCTTTCTTGAGGGATGGCGGCCTTCCGCCTCAGCCCTCCATGGCCTCCCGCAGGTAGTAGTTGGTCTTGCGCTCCTGCTCCAGGGTGGAGGCCCCCATGTGGCCGGGAAGCACGTGGTAGTCACCGGAGAGGCGGCCCAGCCGCCCCAGGGAGGCCATGATCTCCGCGTAGGAGCCGCCCTCGAAGTCGGTGCGGCCCATGGAGCCCTGGAACAGGGTGTCGCCGGTGAGAAGCACGTCCCCCACCTTCAGCGTCACCCCGCCGGGGGTGTGGCCGGGGGTGTGGAGCACCTCAATATCCATCTTCCCCAGCTTCACCACGTCCCCGTCCTGATAGGGCGTCGTCTCCGCGCCGACGGCGGGGAACACGTCGCCCCCCACCAGGGCCGCGTCGGCCGGGTGGAGATACACCGGCACCCTGGGCAGGGCGGCGCACAGCTCGGCCACGCCGCCGGTGTGGTCGAAGTGGGCGTGGGTCAGCAGGATGAGCTTGAGCTCCATCCCGTCCGCCTTTAGCTGGGCCAGGATACGCGCCCCCTCCCCGCCGGGATCCACCACGGCGGCGGTACGGGTCTCCTCATCCTCCAGCAAATAGCAGTTGGTGCCCAGCTGGCCCACCTGCATCACTTTGATCTGCATCCTTTTTCACCTCATCAATGGTTGTCTGTGCCTGCGCCTCCGTGAGCGGCCACAAGGGCCGCCCCTACCGGGCGGAATGTCTCCTGATATGACATCGTATTCGGCGGAATTCGTAGGGGCGGCCCTTGTGGCCGCCCGCAGACGCCGGGGCGCGTTCGGCCCTACATCTGGTCGGTGTCCAGCAGAATGGTCACTGGCCCGTCGTTCTGTGAATACACCTGCATATCCGCGCCGAACACCCCACGGGGCTCCCGCCCCGCGGGGACCCCGGTTCCCTTTTTATCTGCCGGGGCGGAGTGAATCCGCCCCGGCATCGAGGTTTTGGCTCCGCCAAAACGCTCGGACGCGCCAGGGGCGCAGGGCGCGTTCGGCCCTACATCTGGTCGGTGTCCAGCAGAATCGTCACAGGCCCGTCGTTCTGCGAATACACCTGCATATCCGCGCCGAACTCGCCGTGCTCCACCCGGAAGCCCCGCCCGGCGCACTCGGCCATAAATTTCTCATAGAGGGGGATGGCCACCGGCGGCTTGGCGGCCCCGGTGAAGCCGGGGCGGCGGGACTTGGTATCGGCATAGAGGGTAAACTGGCTCACCACCAGCAGCGCGCCCCCCACCGCCTCCAGGTTCAGGTTCATCTTCTCGTTCTCGTCCTCAAAAATCCGCAGGCCGCACACCTTGTCGGCCAGCTTTACCGCCTGGGCCTCGGTGTCGCTGGGGCCCACCCCCAGCAGCACCAGCAGCCCCTGGCCGATCTCGCCATTCACCCGGCCGTCAATGGTGACGGAGGCACTCTTCACTCTGGTAACAACTGCGCGCATCGCTCCAATTCCCTTCTCTTTGTTTGTTGCAGGAGCCGGCACTCCCAGGGCGGCCTCTCCCGCCCGCATCCGTCCGGCGGGCGGGTGTGGGCACCCGCCCCTACGTCCTCCGCACGGGCCGCTGGGCTACCGGTACTCCCGCACAAACCCCCGTGCGTACAGGGGGTCGATGTCGAACACCGCCGGATCGCCGGCGGAGCACTTGAGGTCGGTGACGTCCACCACGGTCTCAATGGCGCCGATAGCCCCCAGGATGCGGGCCCGCTGGCCGTTGACGCGGACGGTGCGCCGCCGGGCGGCCAGCCAGCGCCGCAGCAGGGCGCCCAGGCCGCTGCCCTGGGCGCGGGCCACGCCGAAGCCGTTCTGATAGCCCACGGGCAGCACCGCCACGCGGGTGGGCCGCCGGAGGACGACGGGGCGGGCGCTGCCCACCGTGTGTCCCTTGGGGAGCCAGCGGGTCTCCTCGATGCCCACCTCGCCGTAACCCACCCGGTACAGCCCGTCGCCGTGGACGCGGCGGCAGCGGCCCAGCAGGGCGGAGCCCGCCCGCACCCCGTCCAGCCGGGCGTCGGCGCAGTGGAGCAGGGCGTAGGACCCGGCGGCGTGGACAACCCCCGTCTCAAAGCCCGCGGCCTGAATGGCCTCCACCACCCGGTGGAACTGCCCCAGCCGGGCGGCCAGATCCTCTCCGCCCTTTTTCCGGGCGTGGAGCTGGGTGCAGATGCCCGACACGGCCACATTGGGCAGGTTGCGGTAGACCGAGAGGATCTTCTCCGGCTCGTCGGCCAGGAAGCCGCCGAAGCCCATGCCGGTGTCGATCTGGATGTGGGCCTCCACCACGGTGGAGCGGGCCTCCGCCGCGCCGTTGAGGGCCATGCCCGTGTCCGCCGAGCCCACGGTGCACACCACGTTCAGGTCGATGAGCTGCTCCAGCTCCGCCCGGTCCACGGTGGGGCGGAGCATCAGAATCTCCTCCTCCACAAAGCCCGCCCTGCGCAGGGCGGCGGCCTCGGCGGGCTCGCTGACGGCGAAGCGGCCGATGCCCTCCTCCCGCAGCAGCCGGGCCAGCTCCACCAGCCCGGCCCCCTGGCCGTCGCCGGTGAGCACCGCGTAGATCACGGCCTCGCCCGCCCGCTCCTTAATGACGCCGATGTTGTTCTTTACGGCCTCCCGCTCGATGACCAGCGTTTTCATAGCCCCGCCTCTCTCTCTTGCCTGGTTTTTTCTATTATATACTCCCAGAAAGTTTCCGTCAACGAAAAGGGGTTTCCGCTTGTGTTTCGACAGGAAAAGTGATATGATTTTGAGATTGAAATACTCTTTTTGGAGGAACCAGCTTGAATCGACAGACCACCCGAATTTCCCCCGCGGACATGGACCGCCAGCGGGATTTCTGCCAGAAGCTCCACGAGCGGTTCGCCGCCCGGCCGTCCGCGCCCCTGGCCTTTGTGGACACCTACGGCTGCCAGCAGAACGAGGCCGACTCGGAGCGGCTGCGGGGCTACCTCAGCGAGATGGGGTACCAGTTCACCCAGAGCGAGGCGGAGGCCGACCTGATTGTCATCAACACCTGCGCCATCCGGGAGCACGCCGAGATGCGGGTGCTGGGCAACGTGGGCGCGCTGGTGCACACCAAGCGGGCCAAGCCCGGCCAGCTCATCTGCGTGTGCGGCTGCATGGCCCAGGAGCCCCACATGGCGCAGAAGATCAAGGACTCCTACCGGCAGGTGGATCTGGTCTTTGGCCCCCACGCCCTCTGGCGGTTCCCGGAGCTGCTCTACCGCCTGGTGACCCGCCGGGGGCGCATCTTCGACATTGCCGACGAGCCCGGCTCCATCGCCGAGGGCATCCCCCTGGTGCGCCAGGAGGGGGTGAAGGCGTGGGTGAGCATCATGTACGGCTGCAACAACTTCTGCACCTACTGCATCGTGCCCTACGTCCGTGGGCGGGAGCGCTCCCGGAGGCCGGAGATCATCCTGGACGAAATCCGCGGCCTGGTGGCCGAGGGGTACAAGGACATCACCCTGCTGGGCCAGAACGTCAACTCCTACGGCAAGGATCTGGACGAGCCCATGGACTTCGCCGACCTGCTCAAGGCCGCCTCGGAGCTCCCCGGCGACTTCCTGCTCCGCTTCATGACCAGCCACCCCAAGGACGCCTCCCAGAAGCTCTTCGACACCATGGCCTCCTCCCCCAAGATCGCCCCCTGCTTCCACCTGCCCTTCCAGGCGGGGAACGACCGGATTCTGAAGGCCATGAACCGGGTGTACGACCGGGCGGGCTACCTGGACAAGGTGCGCCGCCTGCGCCAGGCCATCCCCGACGTGGTGATCACCTCCGACGTGATCGTGGGCTTCCCCGGCGAGACCGCCGAGGAGTTCGAGGACACCATGACCCTCATCGACGAGGTGCGCTTCGACGCGCTGTTCACCTTCATCTTCTCCCCCCGGGAGGGCACCCCCGCCGCCAAAATGGACGATCCCATCCCCAAGGCGGAGAAGGCGGCCCACTTCCAGCGGCTGGTGGAGCGGCAGGACCAGATTTCCGAGGAAAAGCACGCCGCCTACATCGGAAAAACCGTCCGCTGCCTGGTGGACGGGAAGGACGACAAGGGCCTCACCGCCCGCACCCCCGGCAACCGGCTGGTGCGCCTGACCGGGGGCGAGGGTCTGATCGGCCAGTTTGTGGACGTGAAGATCACCGGGGCCAACAAGTGGTCCCTATCCGGGGAGCCGGCCTGACCCGGCCAGCTCCAGCCCCAGGCCCAGCCCGCAGCGGAACAGCGCCCGCTCATACCGGAAGTCCCGCTCGGCGCGGGCCGCCGCCAGACGCTCCAGCCGCGCCCTGGCCTCCGGCGGCAGGTTGGCCTCCAGCCACTCCTCCGCCTCGTCCATCCGCCGCCCGGCCAGACAGTATTCCGGGTCGCCGTTCAGATAATACGCAATCCGGTTTTCCTGGATATAGTTGTAGAGAACGTCTAGAATGTCGAGCATAAAATTACCCCCTTAACGACCATTCGTTCGTCTTTAGAGGTATTATATAACGACCATTCGTTCGTTGTCAAGGAGGTTCTTATGGCAACCTTTGCAGAGCGTCTTTTGACCCTGCGCAACCAAAAAAAGGTCTCACAGACGGTGGCTGCCAAAGCCGTTAAAATTACTCCTCGCACCTATCAGCGCTATGAGAATGGCGAACGGGAGGCCTCCGTCAGCACGCTGATCCGCATGGCGGATTATTTTGGGGTAACGATCGACTATCTGGTGGGCCGCAGTGACGCCCGATAGGCCGGAGCGGAAGAACCCCCGCCTGCGGGGGTGGGACTACGGCGCGGGCGGCACCTATTTTGTGACGTTCTGCACCTCAGCGCACCGCCCCGTCCTCTCCTCCATCCGTAGGGGCGACCCTTGTGGTCGCCCGCCCCTCGTTCTCACCCCGCTGGGGGAATGTGTGGCGGAGGCCATCGCGCTTACCGGGGTACGGGTGGAGCACCAGGTTATCATGCCCAACCATGTCCATCTGCTCCTGACGCTGGAACGGGCGGCCACAAGGGCCGCCCCTACAGGGGCCGGGACGCAGGCGGACGCAAGGGTTTCCCCCACAGACCGCGGGACGCAGGCGGCCACAGAACTGGGGCGGCTTGTAGGCACCGTGAAATCCCGGTCCGTCCATCTGGCCGCCGGGCGGGGACTGGAGGCCGGCCGCCTTTGGCAGCGGGGCTACTACGACCACATTGTCCGCAGTGAAAACGACTTTCTGCGCATCTGGACCTATATTGACAACAACCCCCTGCGCTGGGAGCTGGATTGCTACTACACAGAGAGATAGAACAGGAGAGACGCTATGCCGCCAGAGACCACGCCCATGATGCAGCAATATCTGCGCATGAAGGAGCTGCACCCGGACTGTATTTTGTTTTTCCGGCTGGGTGATTTTTACGAGATGTTCAACGAGGACGCCAAGCTGGTATCCAAGGAGCTGGAGCTGACCCTGACCAGCCGGGACCGGGGCAAGCCGGAGGCGCAGCGCACCCCCATGTGCGGCGTGCCCTACCACAGCGCCGACGCCTACATCGCCCGGCTGATCGCCAAGGGCTACAAGGTGGCCATCTGCGAGCAGATGGAGGACCCCGCCCTGGCCAAGGGGCTGGTGGACCGGGACATCATCCGCATCATCACCCCCGGCACGGTGATGACCTCCTCCATGCTGGAGGAGGGGCGCAACAACTTCATCTGCGCCGTGTACCGGGACAGCGCGGGCACGGGGCTGTGCTTCTGCGACATCTCCACCGGCGAGTGCTCCGTCACCTCCTTCACCGGGCCGGAGGCGGACGAGCACCTCTACAACGAGCTGGGCCGCTTCTCCCCGCGGGAGGCCATGCTCTCCGACGGGGCCTACAGCGACGGCGCCCTGGTGGACTTCCTGGTCAAGCGCCTGGACTGCCGCTGCGAGAACGGGGGAGAGGCCCGCTTCCGGCTGGACGCGGCCCGCGCGGCGGCGGAGAAGCAGTTCTCCGCCGGCCTGGACGCCCTGCCCGCCGGGGACGACGCCGCCCTCCAGGCGGTGGGCGGCCTGCTGTCCTACCTCTATGAGACCCAGAAGACCGACCTGTCCCACCTCTCCACCCTGACGTACTTCACCACCGGGCAGTTCATGGAGCTGGATCTCACCGCCCGGCGCAACCTGGAGCTGACCGAGACGCTGCGCTCCAAGGAGAAGAAGGGGAGCCTGCTGTGGGTGCTGGACAAGACCCGCACCGCCATGGGCCACCGGCTGATCCGGGCGTGGATGGAGCGGCCCCTGCTCTCCCCGGCGGCCATCGGCCGCCGCCTGGGGGCGGTGGGGGAACTGGTGGGCGACGCCATCGGCCGGGAGGAGCTGACCCTCACCCTGCGGGAGATCACCGATCTGGAGCGGCTGATCGGCCGCATTGTCTACGGCACCGCCGGCGGGCGGGATCTGGTGGCCCTGGCAAACGGCCTGGGCAGGCTGCCCGCCCTGCGGGAGCGGCTGGCCGGCTGCTCCTCCGCCCTGCTGGCCTCCCTGCGGGAGGAGCTGGACGATCTCACCGAGCTGCGGGAGCTCATCGGCCGGGCTATCGTGGACGAGCCCCCCTTCTCCGTCCGGGAGGGCGGCTTCATCCGGGCGGGCTACCACCCGGAGGTGGACCGCCTGCGGGACATTATGGCCAACGGAAAGGGCCTGGTGGCCTCCATCGAGGCCAGGGAGAAGGAGAAGACCGGCATCAAGAGCCTGAAGGTGGGCTACAACAAGGTCTTCGGCTACTACATCGAGGTGTCCAAGTCCTATTACGACCAGGTGCCCGACACCTACATCCGCAAGCAGACCCTCACCAACTGCGAGCGGTTCATCACCCAGGAGCTCAAGGAGCTGGAGCACGAGATCCTCTCCGCCCAGGACCGCATCACCGCCCTGGAGTTTGAGCTGTTCTGCGACCTGCGGGAGCAGGCGGCCGCCCAGGTGGGGCGGATTCAGCGCTCCGCCGCCGCCGTGGCCCAGGTGGATGTGCTCTCCTCCTTCGCCGCCGTGGCCGCCGAGCAGGGCTACTGCCGCCCCGAGGTGGATCTCTCCGACGCCATCGAGATCACCGAGGGCCGCCACCCGGTGGTGGAGAAGATGCTCAAACACGCCCTTTTCGTCCCCAACGACACCCACATGGACAACCGCGACGACACGGTGGCCATCATCACCGGCCCCAACATGGCGGGCAAGTCCACCTACATGCGCCAGGTGGCCCTCATTGTGCTCATGGCCCAGATGGGCTCCTTCGTCCCCGCCCGCTCCGCCCGCATCGGCATCGTGGACCGGGTGTTCACCCGCATCGGCGCCAGCGACGACCTCTCCGCCGGGCAGTCCACCTTCATGGTGGAGATGACCGAGGTGGCCGAGCTGCTGAAAAACGCCACCGCCAAGAGCCTGCTGATCCTGGACGAGATCGGCCGGGGCACCTCCACCTACGACGGCATGTCCATCGCCCGGGCAGTGCTGGAGTTCTGCGCGGACAAGAAGCGCCTGGGGGCTAAGACCCTCTTCGCCACCCACTACCACGAGCTGACCGCCCTGGAGGGGCAGATCCCCGGGGTGAAGAACTACAACATCGCCGCCAAAAAGAAGAAGGACGACATCCTCTTCCTGCGCAAGATCGTCCGGGGCGGCGCCGACCAGAGCTACGGCATCGAGGTGGCCAAGCTGGCCGGAGTGCCCGAGCCGGTGCTCCGCCGGGCCAGGAAGATCCTGGAGGAGCTGGAGGCGGGCGTACCCGCCGCCCCCGCCC
>SAMEA103957793__coassemble_363_pt1 | contig 9787 bp, 10 predicted proteins | sample SAMEA103957793__metabat2_high_PE_003 | metagenome-assembled genome bin SAMEA103957793 (sample SAMEA103957793) | gut metagenome | biome: gut; material: feces | host: Canis lupus familiaris | collected 2014 | reverse complement strand
ACATGATCCAGGCCGGGGATCGGGTGGCGGTGGGGATACCCCCACCGCCACCCGATCCCCGGCCTGGATCATGTCGTAATCCTCCACACAGCGGCGGACATAGCTCAAAATCTTGTTCATAGGCACCTCAAAAATCAAAAATCGAAACAGAGTATTCAAGAGTATTTGCGAGATTTCGCGCGTTTGAGCGAGCATTCTTATTTCTAAATTAAAATTTTCAAAAAACGTGTTGACACCTTGGAACCACCGTATTATAATACAAAACGCTCCGGTCGTCCAGATTGGGGTTCTTATTCTGTTGAGACATTTTTGATCATAGAACGCAAAATTGGAGGTTTCACCATGTCCACTTTTATGGCCAACAAGGGGAACATCGTCCGCAAGTGGTATATCCTCGATGCGGCGGGCAAGCCCCTGGGCAAGACTGCCGCCGCTGCGGCCACCCTGCTGCGCGGCAAGCACAAGCCTGAGTTCACCCCCCACGCCGACTGCGGCGACTTCGTCGTGATCGTCAACGCCGAGAAGGCTGTTCTGACCGGCAAGAAGCTGGAGCAGAAGTACTACCGCCGCCACTCCGGCTGGATCGGCGGCCTCAAGGAGACCAAGTACCGCCTGCTGATGCAGCAGAAGCCCGAGCTGGCCATGCAGCTGGCCGTCCGCGGCATGCTGCCCCGCAACATCATCACCAAGGATTCTCTGTCCCGCCTGCACATCTACCGCGGCGCCGAGCATCCCCACACCGCCCAGAAGCCCGAAACCTGGGCCGCCATCTAAGCAGGAGGTACAAAGGAATGTATAAGAGCAAGAAGCCTTATCTGTATGGCACCGGCCGCCGCAAGTCCTCCGTGGCCCGGGTGCATCTCTTCCCCAACGGCACCGGCGCGATCACCATCAACGGCCGCGACATCGACGATTACTTCGGCCTGGAGACCCTGAAGCTGCTGGTTCGCCAGCCCCTGGCCACTACCGACACCCTGGGCAAGGTGGACATCGTCGCCACCGTCACCGGCGGCGGCGTGACCGGCCAGGCCGGCGCCATCCGCCACGGCGTGGCCCGCGCTCTGCTGCAGGTCAACCCCGAGTTCCGCGCCGCCCTCAAGGCCGCCGGCTTCCTCACCCGCGATCCTCGTATGAAGGAGCGTAAGAAGTACGGCCTGAAAGCCGCCCGCCGCGCTCCCCAGTTCTCCAAGCGCTAATTTTTCGCCTGACTTTTTAAAATGCCGCCCATATGGGCGGCATTTTACTTGCGCTTTCAGGGCTCTGCGGCGGTATGGGCGCCGCTTGCTTCTGCGGGTATGGGCGGATGACTCCGGCTTGGGTATTGCAGGAAGGAGAGCCTGCGGCACAGAAATCGGGAGATTCCTCCCACAGTCAGGGCACAAACTATTGTCCCCTCCCGCAGGCCGCAGATGGCCCCCAGGCTGAGATAGGAGAGCAGGGCGGCTGCCGACACCATAGCCAGATCATAGCCGGTCTTGGTCTTCCCAAAATCCCAGCCGAATACCTGGCTGACGGTTCGGACAAACCCCTCACATGGCAGGATCAGCACATTGGGAAGCACCTCCAGCGCAACCCCCAGCCCCAGGGAGAGACAACCCAGCAGGAGCACCACCCACCTGGCCCCATAGGACTCCGGCACCAGCGGGGCCAACAGCTCTGTCCACAGGTCGATGCAGACCGAGAAGAGGAGCGTGGCCGGAATCTGGAGGAGCTGTATGGACTGAAACCTGTGCCGGAGCAACAGCACCTGGCCGACCAGCATGGTGCAGTTCACCAGGAAGGTAAACACCCCCAGCGAGAGCCCTGGAAAGACAAACGTGAGGACATAGGAGAGGCTGGACACCGCCGAGGTGCCCATACCGGCTAAGGTAATCAGGGCGATTCCCAGGGCGGCGCAGAGAACTCCGCAGAAGAACAGAATATAGCGGCGCAGCAGGCTGGGCTGTCTCATAAGCCTACCCCTCCTTTTATAAAAAATATTTTTTAGACATAATAATATTTTAGCATTTTTAAAAATTACGTTCAATTGTCGGCCTGCCCAAAAAACCACCCCCATTTTTGACATCCGGCGCCGCTGATACAAATGTTCTTTGACATGCCTTATACAATCCGCTATGCAGTGTAGAGACCGTGTAAAGAAACGCCCGACCTCCGGTATCCAAAGGGTTTTCCACATTATCCACATGGTTATCCACATCTGTTAACACCCTGTGGATAACGCCAATATGCAAAATTCAGTTGACATAAGACAAGTCAAGCAAAAAATCCACGGCGGATTCTACAAACTTTTTTGTTCTCCGTTTTTCTTCCAATTGTGGTACAATAACGTCAGGTGTCCTGAACATATCATGAGCCGCCGCTCAATCATGAGGTGAAAGCATGTCCGAACCCATTGCCGCCATTGCCACACCCCCGGTTCCCAGCGCCATTGGCATCGTCCGCGTCAGCGGAGAGGGCGCTATCGAGGCCGCGTCCGCCGTGTTCCGCGCCGCCAGCGGGCGTCCCCTGGCCGCCTGCGAGAGTCGCAGGCTGGTCTACGGCACTCTGCTGGGCCCCGACGGTGCCCCCATCGACCAGGTGCTGGCCACGGTCTCCCGTGCCCCCCACAGCTACACCGGCGAGGACACGGCGGAGCTGCAGTGCCACGGCTCTCCCGCAGTGCTGGCGATGGCGCTGGAGTCCCTGTTTGCCCAGGGCGTCCGGCAGGCCGGGCCGGGGGAGTTCACCAAGCGGGCCTTCCTCAACGGAAAACTGGATCTGACCCAGGCGGAGGCGGTGGCGGATCTCCTCGAGGCGGAGACCCCCGCCGCCGTGCGGCAGGCCGCCGGGCAGCTCTCCGGCGCGCTGAGCCGCCGGGTGGCCGCCCTCTACGACGGTCTGGTGGATCTCATGGCCCACTTTCACGCCGTGCTGGACTATCCGGACGAGGACATCGACCCCTTCCGGGCCGACACCATCCGGGCGGGCCTGGACACCGCCCGTACGGGCCTGGAGGCCCTTCTGCGCACCTATGACCGAGGGCGGTATATCGCCGGCGGCGTCCCCTGCGTGCTGATAGGACGGCCCAACGCGGGCAAGTCCTCCCTGCTCAACGCCCTGGTGGGCTATGACCGGGCCATTGTCACCGACGTGCCCGGAACCACCCGGGACACGGTGGAGGCCCGGTGCCGGGTGGGCGGCGTTGTCCTGCGGCTCATCGACACCGCCGGCCTGCGGGAGACCGACGACGCCGTGGAGCGTATCGGCGTGGAGCGCAGCCGGGCCGCCCTGGAGGAGGCCGCCCTAGCCCTGCTGGTGCTGGACGGCTCCGCCTCCCTCACCCCCGAGGACGAGGCCGCCATGGCCCAAGCCGCCCGCGCCCCCCGGGTCATCTGCCTGATCAACAAGTCCGACCGCCCCCTGGCTTTCGCGCCGGAGGAGCTGCGGAGCCGCTTCCCCCATCTGTGTGTGGTCAGCGCCGCCACCGGCGCAGGGCTGGATGCGCTGGGGGAGACCGTCGCCGCCCTCTTCCCCGCTGGAGGCGCGGAGAGCGCCGGAGAGCTGCTCACCAATGCCCGGCAGGCCGATGCCGCCCGGCGGGCGCTGGAGGCCGTTACGCGGGCCTCTGAGAGCCTGGAGGCCGGTATCACCCCCGATGCCCTCCTCACCGACGCGGAGGAGGCCCTCGCCGCCTTGGGAGAGCTCACCGGGGCCAGCGTGCGGGAGGACGTGACCGCCCGCATCTTTGAGCGTTTCTGCGTGGGAAAATAGGACGCATGGCCCGCCGCCCGCCGGGGCATCCTATCGGGTGAAAGGAGCGATGCACATGGAGGTCTCCATCGAGCGCAGCGACTGTATCAGCTGCGGGCTGTGTGTCTCCACCTGCCCCGACGTGTTCCGGATCGCGGAGGACGGGTTGGCGGAGGTCTACCGCCAGCCTGGCCCGGCGCACCTGCCCGCTGTGAAATCCGCCGCCGAGGGCTGCCCGGTCAGCATCATCTATCTGGAGGAGTGACGGGTCAAGCACGACAAGTGGCCGCTGCCATTGGCAGCGGCCACTTGCGGTTCCTTCGGTTGTCACGCCTCACACCCTCCGCCACGGCGCACTGCTCACCGCTCCGCAAAAAACACCTTGCGCCTTCGGCGCAACTTCCATAAGGAAGTTGACACCCGCTGAAAAAAGTTGCTTTCCGGTGGGTGCCGCTTTATAATTGTCTCACCGGCAAATCAAAATTTGGGGAGGAGAGGACTCAGCATGGAAAATGAAGTTATATTAGGAAATGTCATGGTTGATTGCGATGACGAAAAGAAATTGCAGAAATTTTATGGTGAGTTATTAGGTTGGGAAATGTGCGAATTATTTGCAAGACCTGCTGTACGCAGTTCTACGGGAATCGTTTTTCTGTTCATTGAAGAAGCTGAGTATATTTGCCCTGTATGGCCCGAAGAAACAGGGAAACAACAGAAACAGATACATTTTGATTTTCAAGTTGATAATGTTATGGAAATGGTTAAGAAAGCAGAGCGGTTGGGAGCAACAAAGTCAAAAGCACAATTTGGCGGAAGTGATTTTGTAACAATGTTTGACCCAGCAGGACATCCGTTTTGCCTATGCCAAAAGTAACAAAGTACAGTTTATCGCTTCTCCCACGAATACTTTCCTTGAAAGTGTCATAGTGGGTTACACAGTATAAAAAGGACAAGGCAGACCGTTGCGGCCTGCCTTGTCCTTAACTTCTCTATAAATCCTTACACTTCGGCGCAACTGCTTTTTTGTCTGTGCAGCTCGCTGTGCGCCTGCTCCCGGGCGTTCAGCGCTTCGCTTTACTGGAGATTGAAGAAGGCGTCCATACCCAGGTACTGCGCCACGTCGCCCTCGTCGTCGCAAAGTCCGCTCCCGTCGGGACGCCCATGCGTGGGCATCCCTCCCTCCGCTCCCTTGCTCCTCCTCTCCCCAACCGACCCACTGCGTTGGGCTCGGTTGGGGACCCCAGGAGCTGGGCGACTCAAAAAGCGGGGCCGCTGCCAATGGCAGCGGCCCCTTGCGGTTCCTTCGTTTACCTGAGATTGAAGAAGGCGTCCATACCCAGATACTGCGCCACGTCGCCCAGCTCCTCCTCGATGCGGAGCAGCTGATTGTACTTAGCCACGCGGTCGGTGCGGCTGGGAGCGCCGGTCTTGATCTGGCCGGCGTTGACGGCCACGGCGATGTCGGCGATGGTGGCGTCCTCGGTCTCGCCGGAGCGGTGGGACACGATGGCGGTGTAGCCGGCCCGGTTGGCCATCTGGATGGCGTCCAGGGTCTCGGTCAGGGTGCCGATCTGGTTGACCTTGATGAGGATGGCGTTGCCCACCTTCTTCTCAATGCCGGTCTTGAGCCGCTCGGTGTTGGTAACGAACAGGTCGTCGCCCACCAGCTGGACGCGGTCGCCGATGGCCTTGGTGAGCATGGCCCAGCCCTCCCAATCGGTCTCGGCCATACCGTCCTCCAGGGAGACGATGGGGTAGGTGTCGGCAAACTTCTTCCACATGTTGACCAGCTGCTGCTGGGTCAGCTTCTTGCCGGACTTGGGCTGGATATAGCACTTCTCCTCCTCGTTCCACCACTCGGAGGAGGCGGCGTCGATGGCGATCTTGAAGTCCTCGCCGGGCTTGTAGCCGGCCTCCTCGATGGCCTTGACGATGACCTTCAGGGCGTCCTCATCCTTCTTCAGGTTGGGGGCGTAGCCGCCCTCGTCGCCCACGCCGGCGGCGGGGGTGCCGTTCTCCTTCAGGACGTTCTTCAGGGTGTGGAACACCTCGGCGCACATGCGCAGGGCCTCGCGGAAGCAGCAGGCGCCCACGGGCATGATCATGAACTCCTGGATCTCCACGTTGTTGGTGGCATGGGCGCCGCCGTTGAGGATGTTCATCATGGGCACGGGCAGGATCTTGGCGTTGGCGCCGCCAATGTAGTTGTACAGGGAGGTGCCCAGTGCCTCGGCCGCCGCCTTGGCGCAGGCCAGGGAAGCGCCCAGGATGGCATTGGCGCCCAGCTTGGTCTTGTTGGGGGTGCCGTCCAGCTCGATGAGGGCCTTGTCGATGGCGGTCTGCTCCAGCACATTCATGCCCACCAGGCACTCGGCGATGTCGGTGTTCACGTTCTTCACGGCGGTGAGCACGCCCTTGCCCAGGTAACGGCTCTTGTCGCCGTCGCGGAGCTCGCAGGCCTCATAGATGCCGGTGGAGGCGCCGGAGGGCACGGCGGCGCGGCCGACGGTGCCGTCCTCCAGGTAGACCTCCACCTCAACGGTGGGATTGCCGCGGCTGTCCAGGATCTCGCGGCCCAGCACGTCAACGATCTCAATGATCTGCTTCATGATGAAAACTCCTTTCGTATTGGCGGCGGGAGCCTGCTCCCGCCTACAGGGGTATTTTGTGTGGGGGGCGGGCTCCGGCCCGCCGGGGCTCTATGGTAGGGCGGGGGTTCATCCCCGCCGGTTACCGCTTCGCCGCCATTCCCTTAAACGGGAAGGTCAGTTGACAATCAGCGTCTCCCCATCCATCTCGGCAGGCTTCTCCAGATACCCCACGCGGCTGGCCGCGCGGGGGCCCCGGGTCTTTTTATCTGCCCGGGGCAAGTGAATTGCCCCGGCATCAAGGTTTTGGCCGACGGCCAAAACACTTGGACGGCGCACAGCGCCGCCCGCCTGCGGCGGGGATGGGCCTGGAAAAGCCCTTAATTCAGAATCAGCGTCTCCCCGTCCATCTCGGCGGGCTTTTCCAGGCCCATCAGATCCAACATGGTGGGGGCGATGTCGGCCAGGCGGCCATCCCGCAGCTTGACATCGGCGCCCACAATATAGAAGGGCACCAGGTTGGTGGTGTGGGCGGTGTAGGGGGTCGTACCGTCAGCGTCCAGCATCCGCTCGGCGTTGCCGTGGTCGGCGGTAATGAGCGACACGCCGCCCATCCGGGAGGTGGCCTCCACCACCTTGCCCACCCCCGCGTCCACGGCCTCCACGGCCTTGACGGCGGCCTCGAACACGCCGGTATGGCCCACCATGTCGCAGTTGGCGAAGTTGAGGATGATCACATCGTAATTGCCACTCTCAATGCGCTTAACGGCCTCCTCGGTGACCTCGGGGGCGCTCATCTCCGGCTGGAGATCGTAGGTGGCCACCTTGGGGGAGGGGATCAGACAGCGGTCCTCGCCCGGGAACACCTGCTCGGCGCCGCCGTTGAAGAAGAAAGTCACATGGGCGTACTTCTCCGTCTCGGCAATGCGGAGCTGAGTATAGCCCTGGCGGGCGATATACTCACCGAAGATATTGGTCAGCTCCCGGTGGGGGAAGGCCACCAGCACGTTGGGCATGGTGGCGTCATACTCGGTAGTACACACATAGGTCACCGGGAAGTAGCCCTTTTTCCGCTCCACGTCGGTGAAGGCGGGGTCCACAAAGCAGCGGGTGATCTCCCGCGCCCGGTCGGGGCGGAAGTTGATAAAGATGATGGAGTCGCCCTCCTTCACCTTGCCGTCCTTGGTGCACACCACGGGCTCCACGAACTCATCGGTCACCCCGGCATCATAGGACCTCTGTACCGCGTCCACCGGGTCGGGATTCTGCACGCCCTCGCCCCGGGTCATGGCGTCGTAGGCCCGCTGCACCCGGTCCCAGCGCTTGTCCCGGTCCATGGCGTAGTAGCGGCCCATGACGGTGGCCACCTGGCCCACGCCCACCTCTTTGCACTTTTCCACCAGCTTTTCCACATAGCCCTTGCCGGAAGCGGGGGGCACGTCCCGGCCGTCCAGGAAGCAGTGGACATACACCCGGCCTAATCCCCGCTTTTTGGCCATCTCCAGCAGGGCGAACAGGTGGGTGATGTGGCTGTGCACGCCGCCGTCGGACAGAAGCCCCATCAGGTGGAGTGCACCGTCCCGCTCCTTGCAGTCGTCCATGGCCTCGATATAGGCCTCGTTCTCAAAGAAGCTGCCGTCCTCAATGGCGCGGCTGATGCGGGGCAGATCCTGGAACACCACCCGGCCGGCGCCGATGTTGGTGTGCCCCACCTCGGAGTTGCCCATCTGGCCCTCGGGAAGACCCACGTCCAGCCCGGAGGCGGACAGGCGGCAGCCGGGGTTTTCCGCAAAAATCTTGTCCAGGTTCGGCGTGCGGGCCGCGGCGATGGCGTTGCCAGCCCGCTCGTCCCATACGCCGAAGCCATCCATAATGATCAGGGTAGTCGGTGTCTTACTCATAATAACCTCGAATCTCTTCTTCTCTTTCCAAAACGGAGACGGGCGCGGGCGGCCCTGCGCTTCTCGCTGTCACGCTGCGGGTTGGGCGCACGTCCGGATCGTTAAGTCCGGGCTGCGCGAAAAATACCGCTCCAGGGTATCGCCCGTCGCCTGTTTTTTCGTCTGCGCCCTGCCTTAACTCCCCTGTACGCCTGCCCTCCGCGCTTCTTACTCCTGATTGGCCGCGTTCATGATCTCCACAAAGTCCGGGGCCTTCAGAGACGCGCCGCCGATCAGGCCGCCGTCCTCGTCGTCGCAAAGTCCGCTCCGCTCCATTTCCGCCTCCCGGCAAAAATTTCACTCCGCTTCCTTGCTCCTCCTCTCCCAACGAGACCCGCTGTATCGCCGTCGGCGGCTTTGCCGCCTTACAATACGGCGTACCCCTTGCGGGTGCTGCGCTGGGCTCTCGTTGGGTTCCCGAACCGCCGCCCGACGCGGACGGCGTTACTCCTGGTTGGCCGCGTTCACGATCTCCACGAAGTCGGGGGCCTTCAGGCTGGCGCCGCCGATCAGACCGCCGTCCACGTCGGGCTGGGCCAGCAGCTCATGGGCGTTCTTTGCGTTCATGGAGCCGCCGTACTGGATGGTGACGGAGCGGGCCACGCGGGCGCCGTACAGCTTGCGGATGACGGTGCGGATGGCCTCGCAGACCTCACCGGCCTGCTCGGCGGTGGCGGTCTTGCCGGTGCCGATGGCCCAGATGGGCTCATAGGCGATAACCACATGGCGCATCTTCTCGGCGGGCACGCCGGACAGGGCGGCCTTCACCTGGTAGGAGATGAGATCCATGGTCACGCCCAGCTCCCGCTGCTCCAGGCTCTCGCCCACGCACACGATGGGGTACAGGCCCGCCTCCAGGGCGGCATGCACCTTCTTGTTCACCGTGAAATCAGTTTCATTATAGTACTGGCGGCGCTCGGAATGGCCGATCACCACATACTTGACGCCCAGCTCCTTCAGCATCTCAGGGGCCACCTCACCGGTGTAGGCGCCGTGGGACTCATAGTGGCAGTTCTCCGCGCCGATGGAGACGCGGCACTCTTTGAACAGGCGCACGGCGGCCTGGATATTCACATAGGGCACGCACAGCACTACCTCGCACCAGTTGGGCTTGCCCAGCAGGGGCTTAAGCTCCTCGGCAAATGCACGGGTTTCGGAGAGGGTTTTGTTCATTTTCCAGTTTCCAGCGATAATCGTCTTACGGTAGCGGCGGTTCACGGCAAACAATCCTTTCGATTTTGGAATAGCTATAAGGGGGCGGCGCGGCCCCAGCGCAGCGGTTCGTGCGGGGCCCTCGGCGGAGGAGCTGCCCGGCACGGAAGTCTTATTGATCCAGCAGGCACGCCACGCCGGGCGCGTCGGCGCAAGCTTTGGATCACTCGCTTCCACGCCTTGCGGGAAAGCTCGCTCCCTCCGCTGCGCCTCCTTTTCCCCACACGACCCGCGGCGGAGCCGCTTGGCTCGTGCGGGGGCCCCGGCGGAGGAGCTGCCCGGCACGGAAGTCTTATTGATCCAGCAGGCACGCCACGC
>SAMEA103957793__coassemble_361_pt1 | contig 9863 bp, 10 predicted proteins | sample SAMEA103957793__metabat2_high_PE_003 | metagenome-assembled genome bin SAMEA103957793 (sample SAMEA103957793) | gut metagenome | biome: gut; material: feces | host: Canis lupus familiaris | collected 2014 | reverse complement strand
ATCTGCCCGGGCGAACTGAATTCGCCCGGCATCAAGGTTTTCCCTTCGGGAAAACGCTTGTACGGCGCAAAGCGCCGCCCCGCTCCGGCCCCTGCGAAAGCGCCTCATCCCCTCACTTCTGACATGCCTGATACAGTTTTTTCATAGTCAGCGCGTCCTCTGCCTGGGTGCCTGCGCTTGCCCCAGCGGGCCAAGGCCCGCCGGGGGCCCCGGCCCCTTCATCTGCCCGGGCGAACTGAATTCGCCCGGCATCAAGGTTTTCCCTTCGGGAAAACGCTTGTACGGCGCAAAGCGCCGCCCCGCTCCGGCCCCTGCGAAAGCGCCTCATCCCCTCACTTCTGACATGCCTGATACAGTTTTTTCATAGTCAGCGCGTCCTCTGCCTGGGTGCCTGCGCTTGCCCCAGCGGGCCAAGGCCCGCCGGGGGCCCCGGCCCCTTCATCTGCCCGGGCGAACTGAATTCGCCCGGCATCAAGGTTTTCCCTTCGGGAAAACGCTTGTACGGCGCAAAGCGCCGCCCCGTTCCGCGGGTCCCCTGCGAAAGCGCCCCATCCCCTCACTTCTGACATGCCTGATACAACTTTTTCATAGTCAGCGCGTCCTCCGCCTGGGTGCCTGCGCTTTCGCAGATGAAGGTGGGACTCCAGCCCCGGCGGGCCACCTCCGCCATGAGGGGGGCGGGGTCGGGCCCGAAGTCGTCCTGGGCGAAGGTCAGATGCATCTTCTCGCCCCCGTTGGGGGTAAACTGAATCTTGGAGAAGTGGCTGTGGAAGACACCGGCCCGCACCTCCCCCAGTACCTCCCGGATGCGGTCCAGCATGGACGCGCAGGCCGCAGTCCCCTCCAGCTCCCCCAGGGAGCGGGCGTAAAGGTGGCCGAAGTCCACGCAGGGTACCAGCCGCTCGTCCAGGGTGCACAGCTCCAGCACCTCGTCCAGATCCCCCAGTTGGTTGATCTTGCCCATGGTCTCGGGGCACAGGGCGATGTGTCCATAGCCGGCGTCGTCGCAGGCAGCTATCACCGCTTTCAGGGAGCGCAGGGCGATGTCCAGGGCCTCCCGCCGCGTACGCTTCATCAGCGCGCCGGAATGGATAACCACCCGGCCCGCCCCCATCCAGTCCGCCGCCTGACAGGCCGCGGTGATGTAACCGATGGTCTTTTGCAGGCTCTCGGGGTCGGGGTTTGCCAGGTTGATGAAGTAGGGGGCGTGGAGGGACAGGCGGATGCCCGCCGCCACCGCCGCCGCGCCGATGTTCCTGGCGGTCTCCTCCCGGACATTGACCCCCTTGCCGCACTGGTACTCATAGCAGTCCAGTCCCAGCTCCGCCAGCCAGCGGGGGGCGTCTACCGAGGATTTATAAGGAAAGGACTCGGCGTTGCCCGCCGGGCCGAAGATTGCGCTCATAACGGTTTTGTCCTCCTTTTGCTCCACATGCGGAAGGGCCACTCCGCTCCGTAGCGCAGGTAGCGCCCCGGATTGCCCGCCAGGCGGATAGGCTCCACCAGCAGAGTAAGCACCCCGGCGTTCCGCCCGCCCAGAATGTCGGTAAAGAGCTGATCCCCCACGATGGCAGTCTGCTCCGGCGTGCAGCCCATCTGCTCCATGGCCCGCCGGAAGCCCCCCGGCTTCGGCTTGCCCGCGTGGCCCAGGAAGGGCACGCCCAGCGCCTGGGAAAACCGGCGGGGCCGCTCCGGGTGCCGGTTGTTGGAGAGCACAAAGAGGGTGATCCCCTGCTCTCCCAGGGCCGCCGCCCAGTCCCTCACCGCCTGTGTGGGCTCCGGTTCCCCATAGGGTGCCAGGGTATTGTCCAGATCGGCTAGCAGGAGGCGGATGCCCCGCCGGGCCAGGGCGGCGGGCTCGATGTCGAAAATGCTCCGGCCCGCCCAGTGGGCCAGGATGGGAAGCGCCATGGTTTCACCTCTTCTATTCTCCGTCTTGTCCGCATATAAGTGATTATACCACGTTTTTCAGAACTTGGACAAGGGGGTACCTAAGATATGCAAACCAGCATGAAGCTTCTTCTCACCGCGCCGCCCGACCAGTGCCGGGCCGCCCTGCGCTTCGGCCTCCCAGTGGCCCACGTGGCCTACCGGGTGGGGGGTGGGCCCCACCTGTTCCGGGCCAGCATCCCGGTATCGGTGCGGGGCGGCCTGATGGTCATTGACAACACCGGCTTCGACGGCCGCGGCGAGGCCGGGCCCTTCTGCCAGGAGGTGCTGCGGGAGTGCATGGCCCGAGGGTATGACGGTATTCTCTGCGATTTTGAGGGCCATCCCCTCCAGGTGCTGGCCCAGGCGGTGCGCACGCTGGGCGAGCTGACCAAAAAGCGGGGCTGGCCCCTCTACGTGACCGAGGCCTACGCCCCCTTCTCCGACTCCGCCATCGCCCTCATCCCCTCCGCCCTGTCCGGCGGCTCCCTCCAGCAGCGCCTTCAGGAGGCGGTGGAGCGCTTCGGCGCGGCCCGGGTGGCCCTGGCGGTGGAGCGGGTGGCGGAGGACTTCTTTCTCCCCTCCCCCACCGGCCAGGGGATGCCCCTCACCCGGGAGGAGCTACGCCAGCGGCTGGAGGAACGGGCTCCGTCGGTGTTCTTCTCCAGCGAGCTGTGCGCCCACTACTTCACCTACATGTCCCGGCAGAACGGGGCCCACTTCGTCCTGTTCGACGACGCAGGCTCCATCCGCAAGAAGCTCCAGGTGGCCCGCAATCTGGGCATCTCCAGCGCCGTGCTGGCCTATCCTCAGGTGGATGATCTCCTTCCCGAGCTGTTGAAGTAGCCCTTGTCCGTCGGGGCGTTTTCTGCTATACTGTCCTTTCAAAATAAAAAAGGAGGACAGAGCAATGGATTGGAGACCGTGGATGGACGCCTTTCTCCCGCCGCTGCTGGAGGCCCTGCCCGGCCGGGTGGCCTTTGTTGGCATCCAGGGCAGCTTCGGCCGGGGGGAGGCTGGGCCGGAGAGCGACGTGGATCTGGTGGTAGTGCTGGACGCGCTGGGGGCGGCGGAGCTGGCCGCCTGCCGGGGTGTGCTGGAGAAGATGCCCTTCGCTGACCGGGCCTGCGGCTTCTTCTGCGACCGGGCGGCCCTGGCTGCCTGGCCCGCCTTCGACGCCCTCCAGCTCAGGCTGGACACCCTCCCGGTCTACGGCTCTCTGGAGGAACTGCTGCCCCCCATGGGGAAGGAGACGCTGGACGAGGCCGTTCGGGCGGCGGCCTCCGCCCTCTACCATGCCGCCTGCCACACCGCCCTCTTTGACGCCCAGCCGGAGGCGGCCCTCCCCGCCCTCCAAAAGGCGGCCTTCTTTGCCCTGCGGCTGGCCCACTGCCGGAGGAGCGGCCAATATACGGCCGCCCGCCAGTCCCTGCTCCCCAAGCTGGAGCCGGAGGAGCGGGCCCTGCTGGGGAAGGATTGCACCCTGCCCGCCCTCATGGCGTGGGCCAGGGGAGAGATGGAATCCTGACACAAGCCCTTCCCGGGATGCAACAAACCCCCGCGCCGAATCGGCGCGGGGGTTTGTGATTCTTAGTAATACTTCTTGCGGTTCTTGCGGGCGGCCTCAGACTTCTTGCGGCGCTTGACGCTCGGGCTCTCGTAGTGCTCACGCTTGCGAACCTCGGCCAGAACGCCCGACTTGGCGCAACTGCGCTTGAAGCGCTTGAGTGCGTTCTCCAAGGACTCGCCGTCCTTCACATGGACTTCCGACATTGACTTCCCCTCCCTCCGAAGCGGCGGGATTCCACCGCCAAAGGGCCACATAGATATGGCTTTAACAGAACCATTGTATTCGATCCTTTTGCAGTTGTCAAGAGCGGATTTTGATTTCCAGCATTCTGTTTTTACTGTTCCTGGAAAAACGGCGGCTCCTCACCAGCTCACTTCGCAATCAGGTTGACCAGCTTATTGGGTACCAGAATGGTCTTGACCAGCTTCTTGCCCTCGGTGAACTTCTGCACCTTGGGATCGGCCAGGGCGGCGGCCACCACGGCCTCCTCCCCGCTGTCCACGGGGACGGTGATGGTGCCGCGGAGCTTGCCGCACACCTGCACGGCCATATTCACCTCGGCGTCCACGGTCTTGCTGGCGTCGTAGGCGGGCCAGCTCTGCTGGCAGGCCATGCCGCCCTTCTCGGCTGCAAAGCCCAGGGTCTCCCACAGCTCCTCCACCATGTGGGGGGCAAAGGGGGAGAGCATGAGCAGCAGGGCGGCGTAGTCGCCCTTGGAGCAGCCGTTCTGGTAGAAGTCGTTCACCAGGGCCATCAGGGCGGCGATGGCGGTGTTGAACTTCATGGCCTCGATGTCGTCGGACACCTTCTTGATGGTCTTGTGCACCGCGCTCTCGTTGGCCTTGGAACAGCCGGCCTCCTCCGTGAGGTTCTCCGCCAGGTTCCAGACCCGGTCAAGGAAGCGCTTGCAGCCCTTGACGGCGTTGTCGCTCCAGGCGGCGGCCTTTTCAAAGTCGCCGATGAACATGATATACAGCCGCATGGTGTCCGCGCCGTACTGGGCCACCACGTCGTTGGGGTTGATGACGTTGCCGCGGCTCTTGGACATCTTCTCGCCGCCCTCGCCCAGGATCATGCCGTGGGAGGTACGCTTTTTGTAGGGCTCCTTGGTGGGCACCACGCCGATGTCGTACAGGAACTTGTGCCAGAAGCGGGAGTAAAGCAGGTGCAGGGTGGTGTGCTCCATGCCGCCGTTGTACCAGTCCACGGGGCTCCAGTAGTCCAGGGCCTCTCTGGAGGCCAGGGCTTTCTCGTTGTGGGGGTCCATATAGCGCAGGAAGTACCAGGAGGAGCCCGCCCACTGGGGCATGGTGTCGGTCTCCCGCTTGGCGGGGCCGCCGCAGCAGGGGCAGGTGGTGTTCACCCAGTCGGTCATCTTGCTCAGGGGGGACTCGCCGTCGTCGGTGGGCTCGTAGGAGTCCACCTCGGGCAGCAACAGGGGGAGCTGCTCCTCGGGCATGGGCTGCCAGCCGCACTTCTCGCAGTACACCATGGGGATGGGCTCGCCCCAGTACCGCTGGCGGGAGAAGACCCAGTCGCGCAGCTTGTAGTTGACCTTGGCCGCGCCGATGCCCTTCTCCTCCAGCCACTGGATCATGGCGGGGATGGCATCCTTCACGGTCTTGCCGTTGAGGAAGTCGGAGTTGACCAGGATGCCGGTGTCGTCCTTGGCGGTGAAGGCGGCCTGCTGCACGTCCTCACCACCGGAGACCACCTCGATGATCTCGCAGCCGAACTTCTTGGCGAACTCCCAGTCCCGGTCGTCGTGGGCGGGTACGGCCATGATGGCGCCGGTGCCATAGGTGGAGAGCACGTAGTCGGAGATGAAGATGGGGATCTCCCTGCCGTTGACTGGGTTGACGCCCCGCACGCCGTCCAGGCGCACGCCGGTCTTCTCCTTGTTCAGCTCCGTGCGCTCCAGGTCGGACTTGGAGGCGGCGGCCTTCTGGTAGGCGGTGACCTCGGCGGCGTTCTTCAGCGCGCCCCCCTCCAGCCACTTGCGCACCAGCTCGTGCTCGGGGGAGAGCACCATATAGGTGGCGCCAAAGAGGGTGTCCGGCCGGGTGGTGTAGACCACGATGGCGTCGCCGGTGGTGGCCTGGAAGGTGACCTCCGCGCCGGTGGAGCGGCCGATCCAGTTCTTCTGCTGGGTCTTGACCCGCTCGATGAAATCCAGCCCGTCCAGATCGTCGATGAGGCGCTGGGCGTACTCGGTGATCTTGAGCATCCACTGGCTCTTCTCCTTGCGGATAACGGGGGAGCCGCAGCGTTCGCACACGCCCTCCACTACCTCCTCGTTGGCCAGCACGCACTTGCAGGAGGTACACCAGTTCACCGGCATGGTGGTCTTGTAGGCCAGACCGTGCTTATAGAGCTGGAGGAAGATCCACTGGGTCCACTTGTAGTAGCTTGGATCGGTGGTGTTGACCTCCCGGCTCCAGTCGAAGGAGTAGCCCAGCATCTGTAGCTGCCTGCGGAAATTCTCGATGTTGTCGTGGGTCACCTTGGCCGGATGGATGTGGTTCTTGATGGCGTAGTTCTCCGTGGGCAGGCCGAAGGCGTCATACCCCATGGGGAAGAGCACATTGTAGCCGTCCATGCGGCGCTTGCGGGCCACCACGTCCATGGCGGTGTAGGGCCGGGCGTGGCCCACATGCAGGCCCTGTCCGGAGGGATAGGGGAACTCCACCAGGGCGTAGAACTTGGGCTTGTCGCTGTGATTCCCGGTCTGATAGACTCCGGTTTCCTGCCATTTCTTCTGCCACTTCGGCTCAATGGCGGCAAAATCGTATTTCAAATCTCTCACGCTTTCTTTCGATCTGTCTCGTCCGCGACGGGCATATAATCTGTGATATTATAATCGAAAAGCGGCCGGTTTGCAAGGGGTGTGCTTGACTTTTCCCGCTTATCCAGATAAGATGGAGCCGACAAAGAAGGGAGCGTGTATGGACATGGGAAGCAGGCGCATGCAGATCGTCGGAATCGTCCTGGCCGTGCTGATGGCCGCCCTGCTGGCGGTCACCCTGTGGGCGTACCGCCCGGTCTCGCTGGCGGAGGCGGCGGACGCCCGCACCGGACTGGAGCCCAAGGTGGTGGTTGTGGTGCGCCTGGATGAGGTGGACGGGAATGGCACCTCCCATGAATATCAGGCGTACGCCCCCGCCCTGCTGGAGCAGATGGAGCTGCTAGTGGACACCGCCCGGCTCCGTCTGGTCCGGCGGAGCTCCACCGCCCCCCTGGACGGCATGTGTAAGATCGTCATCATCGGTGAGGATAACATCATCTGCTCCTTTGACTACAACCTTACAACCAACGCCATCTACATCGGGGACCGGATTTACGCGCTCCGCTCCACCCAGTCGGAGCCCCTCTCCGAGCTGGTTTCCGCCGTCTGCGGGGAGGTGTAGGCCGTGGGCGTGCAATGGAAGTATCTCTGGCCGGTGCTGGTGCTGGCCGCCGCACTGGCCCTCGGGCTGGGGGCCGCCCTCCGGTTCCTCCGCCCAGCCTCCCTGGGGGAGCGGATCGGCGCGGCGGAGGGCGCGTCCCTCCGGCAGGTAGTGGTGGAACACAGCGACGGCGGCGGGCATGGCTTCCACGAGAGCAGCGAGCCTGCTCTGCTGGCGGAGCTGTCCTCCCTGCTGGCGGACACCCGGCTGCGCTATGACAGGCTCACCGACGGCGGCGTCCCCGTCTCCCCCGCCGCCTATACCGTTACGGTCTATTCCGCCCCGGCAGAGGAGGGGCGCACCTTCGGCGTGGACAGCCAGGGGCGCGTCTACCAGGACAACCGGCGCTATTCCGCCTCCCCGGAACAGGCGGAAGAGCTGACGGCCCTCCTGGAGCGCATCTGCTCTTAAAACCGCTCAGAGGCCGCCTCCTTCCGTTCTACAGCAGCACGGCCGTCTCTCATCACGAAATATCACCATCGAAATAAGCGGCAAAAAGCGGCGTGCGGGGGAATTCCCCCGCACGCCGCCGGCCTGTGTCCCCACATTCAGCTCAGCGGGATGGTTACCGCCTCGTCCTCCAGAACGCAGATGGTATCGTTTGGCTGCCAGAAGGACACACGGGCCACCCGGGCCAGCTCCTCCGGTGTAGCTCCCGGATAGTGTGTGGTCACGGTCCACACGCCCGTCTCCCAGTCGTAGTCCCGTTCCCGGCTGACCTGCCACGAATCCGCTTCCACGCTCTCTCCGTCGGCGTCCAGCAACGTGAACCAAGTGCCGTCACCGCCGTACTCGTACTGGAGCAGCTCTTCCCCGGTCTGGAACCGGGCCACCGCCTGCTCTGCCCCGATGTCCAGAGAGACCAGAGTGTAGCCGGTTTCGGCGGAGGCGTCAGTAAGGGGCAGTTCGTCCACAGCGCCAAAAATCTCGTGACTTCCACCTGGTTCATCGCCGGGGTAGACCCGCTCATAGGGCACCAGAGTGATGGACTCCATGTCCGGCCGCCCGCCATAAAAAGCGATAAAGTTCGAGATCGGCAGCCACCCGCCTGCCCCTCCATAACGCTCGGTATCGACATAGAGATAATGCCCTGTATCATCGCGGAGCAAGAAATCTGTCAGGGGAGGGAATCCGACCTCAGTGAGCACCAGCCCGCCGCCGGAGGGGGCTACCACTACTTTGTCCGCCCGTACCCGGTGGTCCAGCATCGTAAATGTCTGACGGGGTTCTACTACCAAGCTCTCCCCGTCCGGGGCGGTCTTATCCACCAGCAGATTCAGGCTCCAATCACCGGACAGGCCGTAAAACAGCTCATTGGTGTAGACCTGGAGCTCCACCACATCGGGCAGCGTGCGGGCCACCGGGCACCGCTGCATCACCTTTAATGTATAGTCGTCCACCCACTCGGTTTCCCGATCCCGGCCCCAGAACTCCAGCTCCTTTCCCTCGGCCTTCAGGGAAAAGGACCACAGCTCCGGCTCACCCCGGTCATCCCTGGGGATCGGTTCTTCTCCGGTGACGGTGGCGTAGAGGGTAATAAACGCCTCGTCCACACCGATGCCGTCCAGGGTGAGGGTGTAGCCCTGGTCGGTGACCGACGCCCCCACCTCGGCGGAATAGGGCTGGAAGCCCTCCGCCGTACCGCCGAAGCCGCCGGGCCGGGCGATCAGCTCCAGCGCGCCGGAGGCCGCCGCCACGCCGCCCACGCACAGGGCCGCCGCCAGAACCCCGGCTACCGCCCACCGGCGGAACCGGCGGGGGCCGGGCTTTCTCCGTCCCTCCGGCAGCCCCTCCAAAATGGCGTCCATGCGCCCGTCAAAGCCCTGCGGAATTGGGCAGTCCTCCCGCCGGGCCCGCTCTTTTAACCGTTCATCCAACCGGTTCATATTTTGTCCTCCTCCTGTAGTTGCTCCTTCAGCCGCTGGCGGGCCCGGCCCAGCCGGGACTTCACCGTTCCCTGGGCCACCCCCAGCACCCGGGCGATCTCTGCCACGGGCAAATCCTCGTAGTAGTAGAGGGTCACGGCGGCCCGCTGCTCCTCCGGCAGATGGAGCACCGCATCCCACAGGCCGCCGGGGAGCGCGTCTTCCGCGCCGCCGGCCAGCGGCTCCAGCTCGTCGGTATAGATCACCCTGCTGTCCCTCCGCCGCTGCTCATAGGCGCAGTTGACCGCAATCTTCAGCAGCCAGGCGCGGACCGCTCCCCGGGCCCGCAGGCGGTCCCAGGACTGCCAGGCCCGCAGAACAGCCTCGCCCACCGCGTCCTCCGCGTCGGCGTCGCTGTCCAGGATGCTCCGGGCCGCCCGGAACATGCCGTGGCTGTGCTCGGTCACCGCCGCAGCAAATTCCTCCCGCGCCGACGCCCGGCCCGCGCCGTCTCTGGTCTGTTCCATGTGCTCACCTCGTCTTTCCTTGTCCGGACACCCTATAGATGCATGGGCGGGCGGTTTGGTTCCCTCTCCGCGCAAAAAAAGCCCGGCGGGAGTCCCGCCGGGCTTTTTTGCGTTAGTTTTCGGTCAGCACGCCGGACAGATCCACCGGCGCGGCGTCGCTCCACAGGCGCTCCAGGTCGTAAAACTCCCGGGCCTCCTCGTTGAAGATGTGCACCACAACGGAGGAGAAATCCAGCAGGATCCAGGTGCCGCCCCGGTGGCCCTCCACATGGTGGGGGGGCTCCCCGGCGTCCTTGAGGGCCTTTTCACAGACGTCAGCCAGGGCCTTGATCTGGGTGGTGGAGGTGGCGGTACAGAGCACAAAATAGTCCGCCAGGGTGGTCAGGTGTCCGGTCTCCAGGCACTTGATGTCCTGGCCCTTCTTGCTGTCCAGCGCCTTTACGGCGGTCAGGGCAATCTCGTTTGCAGTCATCTCATTCTCCTTCTATTCAATGGGCTCCATGCCGGGACCAAAGCCGTCCACGGG
>SAMEA103957793__coassemble_117_pt1 | contig 33309 bp, 43 predicted proteins | sample SAMEA103957793__metabat2_high_PE_003 | metagenome-assembled genome bin SAMEA103957793 (sample SAMEA103957793) | gut metagenome | biome: gut; material: feces | host: Canis lupus familiaris | collected 2014 | reverse complement strand
TGCGGAAGGGCAGCGGCTTGGAGGCCACGTTGAACACGCCGATCTCGGCGGGGTCAAAGTTACGCAGGGCGGTGGACTTGCCGGAGCCAGACTCGCCCAAAATCAAAACCGGAATGCCCATCACTTCACCCCCACACTGCGGCCTTGCTCAATCGAGGCATATGGAACGGGCACGCCCTCCTTAATGAGCTTGCCAATGCCAGTCTTGCTGACCTCCGGCTCCTTGTACTTGACGCACTCCGCGTCATAGCCGTTCTGCTCTAGCCAGCGGATTAAAGCTTCTGGATTAGACACTTGAACGGACGAGGTTTTGCGGAAAGTGACGGAGCACCTGGCCGTCTGGAACTTCTCGCCGTCTAATGCAAGGGACAGATAGGATTTCAGCCGTTCCGCCTTGTTCTCCAGGGCCTTTCTGCGCTCATTGAGCGTGTCCGCCTCTTCTTTGATGGCCTTAGCATCGGCCATCAAATCCTTGTACCAAAGGGCCATATTCTCAATCTTAGCGTCTCGGTCCATCTGGAGCGCGGCAAACGCCTCATAGTCCATTAGTTCCCCTGTTTCCGGGTCTACTAGGCCTTGAATTGCCTGGTCAATTTCATACAGTGTCATTTTGTTCCTCCTTACATTTCTGGCACATTTCCTCGTTTTGATAGAGCTCTGCCCCGCAATTTAGGCAATTCCCTGCAATTGGCGCTTTCTGTGTATCACGGCATGGCGAAAACGGTAGCCACCACTCCATATCAAGCAATCGCCGGAAGCGCCGCCTGCGGGCAGCCGCCCTCGTCCATATACAGGAACCCGATCCGCCCATCTGACAGGCGGATATGTACTGTCCCGTCCAGGGCATTAATCTCGTCGATTGGATAGCCAATATTCTCCATCGCCCAGCGCAACAGGGCGGAAATATTTGTGGTATTCAGCATTGACAAAACAACTCCTTTTGCTGATAATAAATCCAGGGGTGTTAGATTTGAGATTTACTTTTGATGCAGTCTGTAAAAAATGTGGGAAAGAAATGCAGTTTTCTTGCGACATGGACGATGCAAAAGATCTTGTTTACATTGCTCGCTGCCCCCGCTGTGGCTATTTCCCTTCAGATCCTGATATCGAGCGGATTTACCACATTATGGACAGCATAGAAACGCTCGAACAGCGAAACACAGCCCTACATATAATCAAGATTTCTCCGAATCTGGGGAAATTGCGTCCAAGATCTCTATAAGTAGAAAACAGATTTCTTGTTCCGCATGAAGTTTTTTCCTAAGTTCTTCTGCAATATCGTGCTTGATTTCCTCAAATTGTCTTGCCATTTGAAACTTCCTCCTTTTGCCGCCCTCCGGTTTCGCACACCGAGGAGCGGCGCTTTTATTGCTCCGGGATAGTGATGACCGCCCACACATCGTCGATGCTCTCCGCGCCCTCCAGTCCGGTGATCTGGATGGTGAGCGGGCCGGTGGGCGTGGGGGACGGGGTGGTGGTTGCCGCCGGGGTTTCAATGGCTGGCTGCTCCGGCTCCTGGTTCCAGATGATTTCAACTAGTGCAACCAGCGCCAGTAAGAGAAACAGAGCCGCAACGCTTGTAATCAGATAGCGGTTCATAGTAGCCACTCCACCCAGTTCGGCAGCCCGCAGGCTACCACGATGCAGGCGGTAAACACTACCGCACTCACAGCCTCCCGGCGGGACCGGCGGCGCTCATTTCGGGTCTTGCTCATGGTAGCTCACCTCCTTTGCCATGTCTTCCAGCTTGAACAGGGTTTCCATGTTCAGGCGGACGGTGCGGTCGCCGCCCAAAAGCCGGGAGACGGTTTCGTCCCGGATACCCAGGGCGCGGCCAATATCCCGGTTGCGCAGCCGGTTCCGGCACTTGTAGACGGCCAGACCGTCGGCCAGGCGCTGGGCCATGGCGTCATAGCGGGCCGCCAGACGCTGGTCAGCGGTCAGATACACTTTCGGCATTGTGCTTCTCCTCCTATCGGTTACACAGGGCCTTAATCAGCTCCTGGACTTTAATTCCATAGGCGGCGTAGATGATGCGATCCACCAAATGGCGGGTGTTGCGGGCCTGGAGTTCCAAGTCCTTGATTCTGTCGTTCTCGTTCACAAAAATTCCTCCTTGCGCTTGCGGCCGCAGGGAGGTTGTGGTACAATCTTCCTGCAAGCCTGATTGGTTGCTTCAATTAGGTTTGCCGCCCTCGCCGGTGGGTTCAGCACTGGCGGGGGCATTTTCTTTTGTCAGCCATTCCAGGTGTTTGCAGGGCCCCCGGCGGCCCTTGAGGCAGCACCGGCGGAGGTGGATGTATGCGTCATTCATGTAGCGCTCGTGCAGACGGCACCAGGCCGTCGGGGCCGCTGGGGCCTTCGTCTTGCGGCGAGTCATGGCTTTATGGCGAGTATGTCGCAGATGGCGTTGACAATGCTGGGCGTCGCAAGCTGGCCGGTTTGGATTTTATACATGTAAGAACTGTCGAAGTATAGCCCTGTCCGGGCCCGGACTTCTCCGATCAACCAGGCCTGATCCTGCTCCAGATCGATCAGGCGGCGTTTAACGTCCTTCCCGAAGGGGGTAATGGGCCGTTTCTTTTTCTTCATGCTCTCTTCTCCTTTACAAGTGAAAGTAAATGGGATAGAATGTACCTGCCACACGTGGCCCCTTCCATGGGCACCCAAGCAAATGAAGGGAGGTGAGGCCATCATGGAAAAGCTCGTTACCGCAGCTTCTCTCATGATGCCGAGCCGTTGTCCCATGCCTCCACCCATGAGGCACTGACCCCTGCGGTGCGGACGGGCCGCAACAGGATATCGGCCAGAACGTAACGGGAGTGCCTTCCCCGCCTACCCCTAAAGCCAACCATAGCGAAAGGGATGTCGCGAACTGGTGAGGACAAATTAACCCGGCGGAAATGCGGTGGAGAGGCACCTTCACCGCATTTTCTGTTGTCTGGCAGGTATATTCTATCTTGACAATTACCGTATTGTGTAATAAACTCAAAGCGTCAACAAGAGTTTGTGTGTCACACAGAACGGGATTGCCATGTCACTATATTATTACTTTTTGCTGTGATAGTCAAGGTGAAACAATACCGTTTTGTGTGGTTTGGAATAATGCACAAAACGGAGGTGTATTTTATGTCTATCCTGTCTGATCGGATAGATCTGTTATGTAAAAACAAAGGTATAACAGGATACAGACTATGTAAAGACATTGGAATAAGCCCCAATTTGCTCACAGAACTCAGGGGTGGAAGAAGAAACGGAATTAGCGCAAAAACAGCGGATAAAATCTCTAATTATTTCGGAGTAAGCGTCGGCTATCTTTTAGGAACAGAGAAAACAGAAAAGCCCGCCGGCCAGGAGGCCGACGGGCGGGGGGACGCAGTGATTATTCACAGGGGCGGACGCACAACGCGCCGAGTGCTCACCGATGAACAGTGGAAATTGATTGAGGGAATGTTCAACTTGCAGAACACGGGTTCTGAGCGGGAGGATGACGAGTGGTAGCTAGGATATACGGCTCAAACTGCCGATAAAGGCACCATTCAGTTCCAGACTGAAAGAAGTAAGAACAACTGCGCTCCTCCATCCACTGGGCATCCAGGTCATGCAGACGTTTTAACCGCTGGAAGGCAATTTCGGCGGCCTGCTGACTGATATGGCAGAGCTGACGGATGGCGAAAGGACCACCTACATGCAGGGCCCGCAGAACACAGGCGGGGGAGAGAAGCTGCGCGGCAAAGCGGTCGGCCTCGATTTCTATTTGAGGACGGGGTTTCTGTTCCTTGGCATCACGGTGGATGATACCAGTGCCGTGGTTTAAGCAGTAGTGACCGATTTCATGAGCGACGGTATAGCGGCGGCGGCCTGGGCTAAGGTGTGGATTATACAGGATAACAGCGCCGCGTTTACCGCGGATCAGAAAGCCATCCGCACCAAAGGTCTCATTGCCTAGGTTGCTTTCCTTCAAAATCTGATACCCTTGCGTGTAAGAGCATAGGAGGATACCAAGAGATTTGCAGATCTGGTCAAGGTCAATAGGCAGCTTTGTGATATTGCAGTGAATTAGTGTTTCCCAAGCAGTCATGTAATCCACCCCTGAACGGTGATGTGTTGAGCTCATTATAGAACGGTTGTTCGATTTTTGCAAGACGGAAAATTATACAATTTTGGAACTGCATTTTTACAGTGATTTACAGAAGAAAGAGATGACTATGGGACAATTAATCGTATATTCATGAAAGGGGAGCAGATAGAATGAAGAGAGAATACAAAGGTTTTGTCGCGGGACTGCTGGTGGCTGGGGTAATCGCCGGGACGATTGGAACCGCCGGGGCAGTTGTGGGCAGGACTCAGGCGGCATTGGACTATAACAATATCAAGATATCGCTCAACGGGCAGACCATCACGCCGAAGGATGCCAACGGGAACACGGTGGAGCCGTTCGCGATCAATGGAACCACCTATCTGCCGGTGCGGGCCGTGGGAGAGGCGCTGGGGTTGGACGTCGATTGGGATGGGGAGACTGGAACTGTCACATTGGATGGGACACCCGGGGAGTTAAGCCGCGAAGATGCACTTTATATTTGGGGACTTGCATTGAAGGCGAATCAATTTAAGTCGCTTGCCGACTATGGCCGGGAAATGGAAACGATTGCTCAAGGGTTCGCTGCTTCCGAAGCAATGTTGACATCTGGGCTACTTTCATCTTCTGCTGCGCGAGAGATAAAGGAGGAGGCAAAAACCCTTTTAGATACTTTTGAATCTGCAATTGAAGCTGAACGCCAATTTATAGATATTTCTTACTCAGATGATCAGGATCTCGTGGATTCCATTTCCTACTTAGAGAACGGAACCTCGTCTTTGAGGAAGGCGTTGGATACAATGGGAGACCTTAATCTCAATTTTACGGAAAACTATAGTGCTGCACTTAAATTCGCGTCAAATGCAAGGTATGTATGTGACCAGCACTATACTGATACAATGAATGAAATCATAGCTTATTGTGATGAGGCGACTTGACAATCAAATACAGGACGGTTTATAATAGACATAGAAAGGCGCTGCAACAAGCGGTTAGCCCGGTATGAGGTTAATAAAGCAAAGCTCTAGAAACCGTCACTTGGCCGAGTGGCGGTTTCTGCTTTTCACAATAATCGTAACGGTGAACCGTCCGATATGTAGTGTGATCCGCATGGGCCTCACCCCCTTTCGGGAGGTGTGGCTAACCGCCTGCCGTTGTGCAGCGCCTGTAGACAGAATAGCACAGCAATCGACAGAAAGCAAGAGAAACCGCCCCCGGTACTCGCAATACCGGAGGCGGCCATAGAAGGGCAGATGCCTGTGGGCGCTCTGCTCCCTCATTATAGCAGACAGGAGGGATTTTTGCAATGACTGACCAGGAAAAGCTATGGGCTAAAAGGCGGGCGAAGGCCGCGAAGCTATCCGGCCCGAAACCCGTCGAGCTGCCCTCCCACTCCTGGCGGTGCCAGGTGATGGTGGACGGGCGCCGGATCTCCGTCGTGGACGACGACCCGGAGGTTGCACATGCGAAAGCGCTGGCAATCAAAACGGGGATGCTGGTGAGCAAGGACAAAGAACAAAAGGTGACGGTTGACGAGGCGATATCACGCTATATCCAGGCTGGAGAAGGAGCGCTGTCGCCTACAACGATACGAGGCTATGAGACGATGCGGAAGCACAGGTTTCCTGGCCTCATGAGCAGAGACGTACATACAATCACGCGCCTGGACGTGCAACGCGCCGTCTCCGACGAGGCAAAGAAAGTATCCGCGAAGACCATAAAGAACGCCTATGGGCTCCTGACCGCGGTGCTGAAAGACTATGGGGTGGACGTGTCCGGCGTAAAGCTGCCCCAGCGGGTGAAGAGGCAAAAGCAATATCTTACTGTGGAGGAAGTCGTGAAACTTATCGACTGTGCGGTGGGTGATCCGTGCGAATTGCCTATTGTTATGGCCGTATGGCTGGGCATGAGACGATCGGAGATATGCGGTCTGTATTGGGATTGCGTTGACTTCGATGGTGGCAAAGTGGAGGTCCGGCGGGCTATGGTGCCGGACAAAGATAACAAATGGATTATAAAGGAATACCCAAAGAACGAAGGTTCGCAGCGGCTTGTCGGATGCCCGGATTATATCATGGAGAAGCTGCGGGGCATGTACCATGGGCAGCAGGGGAGAGTATTCCAGTGGCACCCGGACACTGTGCGAAAGCATGTCCATGCCATCTGCAAGCGGGCCGGAATAACGGACACCACCGTGCACGGGCTCCGACACGCAAATGCAGCTATTATGATATTGCTCAATGTGGTGGATCAGTACGCCATGGCCCGAAATGGATGGACTAGCGATTACACCTTTAAGCAGATTTATGGTTATGTGTTCCCCGACGGAGCCCAGGAAACAGACCAAATCATAAACGCATTTTTGGAGGAGAAACTAAAATTGCACACGGATTTGCACACGGAAAACAGTGGAGATTAGAGCTGCAATGGATATATAGATTTTTTGGGTGGGTTCAAATCCCTCCTTCTGCGCCAGAATGAAAACCCCGTAGCTGTAATGGCTGCGGGGTTTTCTCTTACTCTCCCAATGGATTGAGGATTCCAAAAACAAAGATTTTGATTCCGATCTAGAAGGCCGGAAACCGCTTCCGTGAGCAGAAATTACACACGGATTACACACGCGGAATACCGTGCTGGATATGAACGCAGAAAACCCGCCCCATAGCGGGGCGGGTAGTATCTAAGTTAGCATCCGGCGCGGCGGAGGCCTCCACCGGAAAAGAAAAGAGAGCCTACTTAGTAAGCTCTCTCTTCTTGCCGTATTAATATACATATCTATATTTCAATCCGTGGGGCCAGGGTCGAGGCCCACCAGAAAGCTGCGCCTCAGCCTCCCGACGCTTTTATATTACACCTCGCGGCGGCCTTTGTCAACTCCCAGGTCAATAGCGGATTTGAGCAGAGACATAACCTCTCCGATATGCTGGGCAGGGTACTTGCTCCACCAATCATCCGGGATAAAGTCCACCAGCTCGGCACAAGTGTCAGGGTAGGCTCTCCAGCCGCTACACTCTTTTGCTTGTTCAACTTTTAGCGCCGACCGGCGCTCTTCGGCGGTTAGCCCCTCATAGGCTTCGCGGGTGAATACCTCTTTAGCAGTCAGCTTTTTCATGGTTTGTTCTCCCTTCTCCCCTGCGCGGGGCCTCCATTGTGTTGATTGTAGCATCTGTGTTGATTGTAGCATCCCATGGCGCGTCTGGCAAGGGGGGGAAGTTATCTCTCCCACGCCTTGCGCTCAATATCCACGTTGAGCTTGATGCCGGGGCGGGACCTTTGCAGCGCCTCAAACGCCTTCAAGGCCTCACGGCGCTGCGTGCCGGGGTAGGTGGTGCTCTCCTCCGCCTCCTCGTGCCCATCTTGGTACACGCGGACCAGAGCGACAGTATAGGTGACGTGCTTGTCATACCAGCCGCGATGGCGCACAAGGTCCAGCCGGTACTCGTAGGGCGTGGCCGCCAGGGTAGCATATCGGGCCGCAAGCGCCTGCCGGTAGCCCTCCAGGGCCTCGGCGGTCTCACGCAGCCGCTTGATGGTCTCCGCCGCGCTCCGGTCATAGTAGGCCACGCGCTCCGGGGCGGTCAGCTGGTCCGGGTGCTGGAAGTATCCAGACACCCGGACCTCGGCCTCACGACCCCGCCAAAACAGGTCCTGCCAACTCATGCTGTCGCCTCGTCCAACCGGATGGCGCCGCTGCTGCGGTAGGTCTGGCTGCCGTACTTCGCGCGGATCTGGCTCATGGAGCTCTTGCCGCGATGCCAGCGGTGGCCGTCCTCGGCGTGGTGCCAGTACCAAAGCTTCTTCGTGCTGCTCCAGCGGCACCCGGCCGCCTTCAACGCCTCTTTGTGCTCCCTGGTGTTGCCGCCGATCCAGAGCCAGGAGCCGCACAGCTCCACCTCCAGGCCGTCCAGACGGAGCAGCGCCGCGATGATGTCCCGGAACTCCTCTGGCGTCTCGGTGGTCTGGTGGTGCTCGTCGGCGGTGGCGTTATGGGCCCGCTTCAGCTGCTCGAAGAGCTCGTCGTGCTCCGCGTTGATGGCCTGCATGGTGGCTGTGTCGCCGCCCACGTCCGGGTGGTGTTTCATGCAGAGTAGCCGGTAAGCCCTCTTCAGCTCGTCCAGGGTCTTGACGTTGGAAAAGTATTTCATGGTGCGCTCCCCTCCGGTCTATTGCTTTTCCCTGCCGGTTGTGTTATAGTGGAGGCGGCCAGATGGCAGGCTCTAACCGCCTCCGCTGGGTCTTAGATAGTCGCTTGCTTGTTCAGGGCTGGGCGGCTATCTTTTTTTACTGCTTGGGAATGGCTTCCCGGATAATGCGGGCCGCGTCCTGCGCGTCCTTAGCCGTGGCCTCTACCAGCTTCGCCAGGGTTTCAAGATAGGATGCTAACTCGGTCTGGGTCATGCTATCAATCTCCATTTCGTTTACCTCCTGCCAGGTGGATTCCGCTTGGCTGTTGTCCCTTGCGGTGATTTCATGATAGCACGGTTATACAGTGCTGTCAATTAGACTTGTTGCACAAGGTTCTTTGGGCGGTTTTGTGGAAACTATACACTGTTAAACCGTGAAAAGACATGATACAATATAATAAAGATTTCGGGAGGTGATCACATGGTAACCTCGGCAAAACGCAAGAGCAATAACGCATGGGACAAGGCCAATATGACGGTACTAGGGTGTAAGGTGCGCAAGGACTACGCCGACCGTGTGCGGGCAGTCTGCGCCGCTCACGGGGACACTGTTAACGCCTTATTACGGGACGCACTGGATAAGTATTTAGAAGAGCACGAAGAGCGAAAGTCATAACTTTTTGAGGAAATTAGTCTGCCTAACTGTCACATAACACTAAGTCTTAAATGACCAAAAATAAAAAATTTTTGAATCCGCTATCTGTTGCAGTACAATAGATAGCGGATTTACTTTAGCGTAATGTATTTTACAAAACGCGATTTTCGATCGATCTCCTGGATAGGAGCAGAGGCTCACAGGTTAAGGGCGAAAGGAGGCGCACCAGCCACATGTATAAAACAGATAAGCAGAGAGCGGCGGAGGGGAAACCATCATACTACACCGCCCCGGAGCTGGACGCAGCTTGTGCCGCCTACTTTGAGGACTGCGACGCCAATGGCCGGCAGCCTACCAAGCCTGGACTCCTTCTCCATCTTGGGGTGACGGAGAAGGAGTGGAAAGTTTGGGAGGCGGGGGAGCCTGGATATACCAGACACCCGGCGATCTGCCAAAAAGCGTTGCTGGAAATGCGCGACCGACTGGAGCAGCGCAAGGACACGGCGGCTATATTCCTACTCAAGCAAAAGCCGTATGGAGGCTATACAGACCGGCCAGAGCCGGATAGTGTAGGCGGAATAAAGATCCACGTTTCATTCGGCAAGGATAAGCCCAACTCAACAAAATAGTGATTCTATTGAGTTGAACGAGGCGGCAAACCATTGCGGTGCAATGAGTAAGAGGCTTTGCATACTGCATTCGCAATATGCAGTCTCAAGGCCACAATATATAGGGGTGTCTGCGCGGGCTGCTCTGCATGGATAACCAGCGCCCCAGGGCGTGCAGGTGAGCGAGAGAGCAGGGGGGGGAGGCCCCTACCCCACGCCCCACCCCCACCCGGTACGGGGGTAGCGGAAAATCGGGGGTGCCTTTCCAGGGAGGGTATAGGGGTATCACCGCTTTCACTAAACGCCTCCAAAGCATTACACAGGGGATTCGCCAAGCGGTAAGGCATGAGGGTTTGGCCCTCATATCGCAGGTTCGATTCCTGCATCCCCTGCCACCGGCGTGAGCCGGACTTTTCCCGCATCCTCCTTTTCTACCGCCCGGCACCGAGGCGGGTAATATCGGGCCCCTACGCTGCACGGCTGAAAACCACCCCATAAACTGGGCGGAGGGTCGCGCCCTCCATGCGGCAAATGACTGTGGAGAGACACTATACTGGCGAATCGGGGTCGCGTATCTTGCCAGTGAAATCACCAGCGGCCTGCCAGTAGCCATAGCTGGCCGACTCCGGGTATAATGGCAGCCTTTGAGAGTCAAAAACGCGCTATCCCGCTGAAAACTGCCCTGCGAGTGGCTAATCATGATGTCGCCGCCGAGACCAGGGTGTGTCAATCTAAGCGAGACGGCGCAAATATGCCATCTTAGCTCAACTGGTAGAGCAACCGTCTTGTAATCGGTAGGTTGGAGGTTCGATTCCTCCCGGTGGCTCCAGAGATGCCCGGTGTATGCCGGACAAAGCATCATCTTGTGGTGGTGCTTTATATGCCGAGTGCAGCAGCAGAAGCGAAAGCGGCGGCCATGGACAACGCCGTGGACGTGTGGCGGCTCAATACCGCCTCTCGGCTCCAAACGCAGATGGAAAGCAAAAGAGGCACTGCGCGATTAAATTAAATGCCAATGGGCGGCTGGACAACCTACTGTCCGCCATATGCCGCTCCTCGCCGCATGAGGCGGGCGGTGGCACCAACAGCGTGCCGGAGTATGCCAGGGGTGAGTGACCGCCCAGAGAAACGATTTAGATACTCGGCAGTGGCACCGGGCGTTGTACCATTGAGCGGTGGCGGAATAGACACTAATTGTGGTAAAACTGGTGCGATTACCAGCAATAGTAGACGCCGACAGTGAAGAAGAGTAACCGTCTGTGAAGAACAAAGCAACAGCGGCGAAGTCGTGGGCGTAGAGCTTTGGTGAGGCCCATATGTGAGGTGCAAATCCTCACCCGCTCAAATTTGCCGCCCCGCAGTTGCAGGAGACGGGGGCGGGGGTACTACAAAACAGGGGGTGGGGATGTTTTCATGGCAGACCCGAAAATTTCAAAACAGAGAGCTGTGGTTCAGGGCGGATGGGTATTGTGTCCGGTGACCTGGGCCAAGATTGGGGCGCTGGAGAAGGGGGCCCACGGGAGCGGGGTAGCTCCCTACTGCCCCAAGTGCAAGGCATCCCATCCGGTGATATTGAAGGAGCCCTAGAGGCCAACTACCGAGGAAAACTCGGCGGTTGGCCTCTTTTCGTTTGTCTGGAGGTAGGTTGTGGCAAGGCGGAAACCGAATCAGCCCACGGGGGAAATCAAGCTGGAGCTGGGGGAGCTGTATCCCAAGCAGTGGCAGTTCATAGAGAGCAAGACCCGGTACACGGCCTATGGCGGCGCGCGGGGCGGCGGCAAGACCCACGTGCTGATCCGGGCCTGCATCCGGGGAGCCTTGCAGTATCCGGGCATCAAGATTCTGATTCTGCGGCGCACCTACCCGGAGCTGGAGCAAACCATCATCCAGCCCATGAATAAGCTGATTAACTCCGCTACGATGGACGGGCGGCCCTGCGGCGACCTGATTGCCACCTACAACGGCACCATGCGAATGCTGTTCTTTGCCAACGGTTCCACCGTGAAGTTCGGCCACTTGCAGAGCGCAGCGGCTATCACGGAGTACCAGGGTCAGGAATACGACTGGATTTTCATGGACGAGGCCACCCACTTCACCGAGTATGAGTTCCGCACCATGGGCGCGACGCTCCGTGGCGTCAACGAGATTCCGAAGCACTTCTATTTGACCTGTAACCCCGGCGGCGTCGGGCATCAGTGGGTGAAGCGGCTGTTTGTCACACGAGAATATGAGGGCGTCGAGAGCGGACGGGATTACTCCTTCATCCCAGCCACGGTGGAGGACAACAAGGAGCTGCTGAAAGCGTCCCCGGAGTACATCCAGATGCTAGACACGCTTCCCGAGGACATCCGGGCGGCACACCGCTACGGCGACTGGGATGCCATGGCCGGACAGTATTTCAGCGAGTTCCGGCGGGAGCGGCACGTAGTGAAGCCATTTATTGTGCCGACGGAGTGGCCCCGCTACCGGGCGTTTGACTACGGACTTGATATGTTCGCCTGTTACTGGTTTGCCATTGACTTTGACGACCGGGTGTGGGTGTACCGGGAGTATTGCGAGAGCGGCCTGATTGTGTCCGAGGCAGCGGCGGCCATGCGTCGGCTGACCCCGCCGGAGGAGCAGATTCAGTTTACTGTTGCCCCGCCGGACATGTGGAGCACCCAGAAGGACACGGGGCGCACCATGGCCGAGATTTTCATGGAGAACGGCATCGGGATTGTCCGGGCCTCCAGCCAGCGGGTGCAGGGCTGGATGGTGGTGAAGGAGTTCCTGAAGGAGCGACCGGACGGACGCCCGGGGATGCTCTTCACCGAGGACTGCCCTCGGATGATCCGGGATTTGCCCGCCCTCCAGCACGACGAAAAGAACCCCTCGGACTGCGCCAAAGAGCCCCACGAGATTACCCACAGTCCCGACGCCCTGCGCTATGGGCTGATCTACCGGACGATGGGGGCACGGCTGGAGCCGGTGCGGCCGGAGCGGGACGATGTGGACTATGTGGAGGAGTACGACGACTACATGACCGGCGGAGAGGCCGCCGACGGATATCTGAGCTACGGAGGATAAGGACATGAACAAGCTGATTTCGCTTGCCCTGCACGTGGGGCGGCTGGAGGCCCGCCTGGAGGCTCTGGAGAAACGGCTGGAGCGGGAACCGCCCGCGCCGGAGGTGCACGTGGAGCTGGGACATGCGGCCACGGGGGCCGACCCGAAGGCGGAGGAGGACGCACGCCAGGCGGAGCGGCTGTTGCAGGAGGGCATTGACAATATCATGGGCTATCAGTGGCCGCCCCGGCGGGAGGGTGAGTGATGGCAAAGAAGGAAATCACCCCCGAGTCCGTGTGGAACGAGTACGAGACGGCCTGCAACTTCAAGGCCGGGCTCAATCTGTATGACAATGTGCGGGCCAACGAGAACTTTTACATCGGGAAGCAGTGGGAGGGAGTGCAGTCCAACGGCCTTCCTACCCCCGTGTTCAACTTCATCAAGCGGATCATCCTCTATGTGGTGGCCTCTACAGCCACGGACAATCTCAAAATGGCGGCGTCGCCTCTGTCCTCCTCCGGCATGGCGGCCCTGGGGGATCTGGAACAGCTGACGGATGTGGTCAACGCCCAGTTTGAGGCCCTGTTTGAGCAAAATAAGCTAGGGAAACAGACCCGCGAGTTCATGCGCAACGCCGCAGTAGACGGAGACGCCTGCATTTACGTTTGGTTTGACCCCGATGCGGAGACCGGGCAGACGGCGAAGGGCACCATCCGCACAGAAATTTTGGAAAATACCCGCGTGTCCTTCGGTAACCCCACAAACCGGGATGTGCAGAGCCAGCCCTATCTTCTGATCTCCCGCCGGGAGCTGCTGGACGAGGTAAAGGAGCAGGCCAGGGCGCAGGGCGGCGCGGCGGAGGACATCTTATCGGACTGCGACGAGACCGGCGACCGCTTTGACGCTATGACCGACGGAAAGGTGACCACCATCACCCGCTTCTGGAAAGATGGGGGAACCGTCCGCGCCATCAAGACCACCAAGGACGCGGTGGTGCGCAGCCAGTGGGACACGGGGATGCAGCTCTATCCCATTGTTTGGATGAATTGGGACTACGTGCAGAACTGTTATCACGGCCAGGCGGCGGTGACCGGGCTGATTCCAAACCAGATCTTCGTGAACAAGATGTTTGCCATGACGATGATCTCCCTCATGACCACCGCCTATCCGAAGATTGTATACGACAAGACCCGGATTGCCCGGTGGGACTCCGGGGTGGGGAAGGCCATCCCGGTCAACGGCGGAGACGTGACCAACGTGGCCCGTGCCATCGACCCGGCGGCCATCTCGCCCCAGGTGAGCCAGTTTATCGAGCTTGCCATCTCCCTCACCAAGGAGTTTATGGGGGCCACAGACGCGGCCCTGGGCGATACCAGGCCGGACAACACCTCCGCCATCATCGCCTTGCAGAAAGCCTCCTCGGTGCCCATGGAGCTAACCAAGCAGAATTTCTTCCAGTGCGTCGAGGATTTGGGGCGTATCTGGCTGGATCAGATGCGGGCCTACTATGGGGTTCGCTATGTGGACTTGAAACCAACCGAGGAAGAGAAGCAGGAGATGCTCTACCTGGGGCAGGTGCCGGACGACAAGCCGCGGCCCACGGAGTTTGACTTCTCCCTGCTCAACCAGGTGCCGTTGTCCATTAAGCTGGACGTGGGCGGCTCGGCCTACTGGAGTGAGATTGCGCAGATGCAGACCCTGGACAATCTCCTGATGAACGGCCAGATTAACGTGGTGGACTACCTGGAGCGGGTGCCCAACGGCTACATCTCCAACCAGCAGGAGCTGATTCAGACCCTGCGGGAGCGGATGGGGATGGTTCAGCCAGCCATGCAGGGGCAGACGGGAGCCGTACAGGCTGGGCAGGGTAACACAATCGACCTGGCGGCGGGTTCCGGCTACGGGAACCTACAGAGGGCCATCAATCAGACCGGCATGGAGGGAATGGACCTCTCCCAGATACGGGTATAGCGGCGGACCAGCCGTGACCAAATAAAAGCCGCCCAGACCAGGGCGGGAAGGAGCGAAGCAATATGGACGAGACCATGGAGACCGTGCAGGGCGACATTGAATCCGCCTGGAGCGCGGAGGACCCGGCGGGCGAAGCAGAGGGGACGGAGGCGGCGGCTGCGGCAGACCAGCCGAAGGGCGGCGAGGAAACCCCTCCTGCGGAACCAAAAGCGCCGGATGCGCCGGTAGCGCAGCCGGAGCTGTTTACCCTCAAGAACCGGGACGAGACCCGCCAGGTGACCCGTGACGAGCTGGTCGCCATGGCGCAGAAGGGGTGGGACTACGACCATGTGCGGCAGGAGCGAGACCAGCTCCGGCAGTACCGACAGGAAGCGGATCCCGCCCTGGAGCTGGTGAAATCCTACGCCCAGCGCAACGGTATGTCGGTTGGCGATTACCTGGACTATTGCAGAAAGCAGGAGCTCATCGCAACCGGCATGAACGAGCAGGACGCGGCAGCCAGGGTGAGCATGGAAAAGGAACGGGCCGACCTTGCGCGGCAGCGGGCCGAAATCCAGGCGTATCAAGACCAGCAAAACAGCGTTCTGAAGCATGCTCAGCAGCAGGCCCAGGCCCGGAAGCAGGACATTGAGGCGTTCTATCAGTCATACCCCGGCGTAGATCCCAAGAGCATTCCGCCCGAGGTGTGGGGCGCGGTGCGCGGAGGCGACACGCTCACAAATGCGTACACCCGCTGGGAGAACAAGCGCCTCCAGGCTGAGCTGGCCGCTGAGCGGCAGAACAAGGCCAACCGGGACAAGACCCCCGGCAGCCTGGGCGGGGACACCGCAGACGACAACGCCGGCCTCATCTCCAAATACTGGGACGAGGCAGATTAAGGAAAAGAGCCCAAGAGGCCGAACCGGAGACGGTGAGGCCCATCCCTCCGCCCGGTTCGGTGAGGGCGGAAAGGAAGTATTATGGCAATCAATTTAGCGGAAGCCTTCTCCAAGAAGGTAGCCGAGGCATTCAAGCAGGACTCTCTGACCGACAGCGCCACCGGCCACGACTACTCCTTCTCCGGCACCCGCACGGTGCGGGTGTGGAGCGTGGACACCGTGCCCCTGGTGGACTACCAGCGCACCGGTTCCAACCGGTACGGCACCCCCGTGGAGCTGGGTGATACCGTCCAGGAGATGACCATGCGGGACGAGAAGTCCTGGACGTTCACCATCGACAAGGGCAACCAGTCCGACCAGTACAACATCAAGGGAGCCACCCGCGCCGCCAAGCGGCAGATTGAGCAGCAGGTCATTCCCTATGTGGACAAGTACCGCTTCCGCGAGTGGTGCACCAATGCGGGTATTATTGAGGGCCTGTCTGCTGCGCCGACCAAGGGCGACATTGTGGACGCGATCTTCGACGCTGGCGCGGCCATGTCCGACCGGCTGGTTCCCTGGAGCAACCGCACCCTCTACATCCCCAACGAGTATTTCAAGCTGCTGGCCCTGTCTGACCAGTTCATCTCCATCGAGGCCCTGGGCAAGAAGTCCGTCAGCAAGGGCGAGGTGGGAGAGATTGACAATATGGTAGTCAAGCGGGTGCCCGCCTCCTATCTGCCCGCCGGGGTGTACTTCCTGGTGAAGTACAAGGGCTCCACGGTAGACCCGGTGAAGCTGAACGACATGAAGATCCACCAGGATCCGCCCGGCATCGGCGGCAATCTGCTGGAGGGGCGCATCTATCACGACTCCTTCGTGCTGGGTACCAAGGCCAACGGACTGTACGTGGCCGGAGCATCTGGCAGTGTGACGGCGGCTCCCACCATTAAGGACACCACCGGCACTGTGACCATCACCAAGAAGGGCACCTGCAAGTACACCGTGGACGGCACCGACCCCCGCTATTCCGCTACGGCGCAGGTGTATTCCAACACGTTCAGCGCGGAGAAGGGCGTTGTGGTCAAGGCCGTGGACGTGGAGACCGGCAAGTTCCCCTCCGCGGTGGCCAGCTACACCGTGGTAGGCGCCGGCGGTTAAGCAGAAAGGGCCCGGGCGGGGCTTCAGCCCCGCCCGACTGCCAACAGAGAGGAGGAAGAACGGCGTGGCAACGACCGCCCAATGGATTTTTGAAAAGGCCATGAACCTGATGGACGAGGTGAACGAGTCCACTGGTGCCACCGACACGGCGGATACCCGCGAGTATAAAAACCGCACAATCCCCATTCTCAACATACTGCGGGTAGAGTGCTTTCCGGCCTCGGATACCTACCGGGTGACGGAGCCGGGCAAGCGGCCTATCTGCCCGGAGATTGCGGACTTTGACACCCCGATCGGGCTGGACGACGGTATTTGCCAGGGCGTTCTTCCCTATGGGCTGGCGGCCCATCTGCTTCTGGATGAAAATCCGGACGTGGCCGCCTACTTCAACCAAAGGTATGACGAGCTGCTGGAGGAGTACCGCAGTGCGATTCCGGCGCAGGCGGAGGACATCGAGACCATGTACGGCGGGATTGAGTACGGATGCTTCGGGAGGTGGTGACGTGGCGAACATTGTCAGCACCAGTGAGACCAAAATCTATCAGATTAAGAAGTGGCTTGGCCTGAACGAGTCTCCCGACGGCGACACACACATGAAAATGGGAGAGGCCGCCGAGATGCGCAATTTCCGCATTACCGCCGAAAACCATCTGCAAATCAGGCCCGGCTACGGTCTCTTGGCGGAACTGTCCTCCGGGAACCCGGTCCGAGGGATGTGGAGCGGCTACATCGCGGGGAAGCACCATGTTCTGGCGGCCTGCGGCGGACACCTGTGGGACTTGGATCTGGAGGAGCACACGGCGGCGGACAAGGGGGCCATCCACGACAGCCAGACCTCCATGTTTGGCTTTTCCGATAAGCTCTACATCCTCACCGGCACGGAATACTATTCCTGGGACGGTGAGGGGGCCCCGGCGGCGGTGGAGGGATACATACCCATTGTCACTACTGCGGCCCCGCCCACTGGCGGCGGCACGCTTCTGGAGCCGATGAATCTGCTGACAGGGAAGAAGAGGGCGGAGTATTCCCCGGATGGCGAGGCCAAGGAGTTCCAGCTCCCTGAGAACAAGCTGGACGAGGTCCTCTCGGTGGAGGGCACCGAGATCAAGTATACGGCAGACCTGGAAAAAGGAAAGGTGACCTTCGACTCTGCGCCGCCAAAGGGTGTTAACACAATTACCTTTACATGGCGAAAGGGCACGGGAGAGCGGGCCAAGGTAACCGGAATGCGGTTTGCAGAGCTCTACAACGGCGAATCGGACAGCCGGGCATTCTTGTATGGAGACGGCACCAACGAGGCGATTTTCTCCGGCCTGGACGAGAACGGGCAGGCGTCGGCAGAGTATTTCCCGCAGTACAACACGGTGGCGGTGGACAGCGCCAATACACCCATTACCGCTATGATACGCCACTATGACCGCCTACTGATCTTCAAAACAGACTCGGCCTACTCCTGTTCGTACTCCACCCTTACCCTGGGGGACGGCAGTGTGTCGGCGGCGTTCTACACTTCGTCGCTGAACCGCTCCATCGGAAACGCGGCACCGGGCCAGGCAAAGCTGGTGGACAACAACGCCCGCACAGTCTACGGGCGTTCGGTCTACGAGTGGTCACTGGCGGCCAACTCCGTCCGCGACGAGCGCAATGCCAAGCGGGTCTCTGATAAGGTGGCCGCCACCCTGGGAGCGTTTGATCTGACGCAGGCCATTTGCTTTGACGACGAGTGGAACCAGGAATATTACATTTTCTACGGCGGGCAGGCCATCGTCAACAACTACCAAAATAATTCCTGGTACTTTTACGACAATCTTCCGGTAAACGCCGTGGTGGCCGTGGAGGGCACGCTCTATTTCGGGACGCTAGATGGCCGGATCATGGAGTTCTCCAGGGAGTACCGGAATGACAACCTTGAGGACATCAACGCATACTGGGAGAGCGGTTCCATGGATTTTGACCTGGATTGGAGGCGTAAATACTCCTCCACCGTCTGGACAGCCATGAAGCCGGAGAGCCAGGCCATTGTGACGCTGACGGCGGAGTCCAACGTCAAGTCGGAGTACCCGGACAAGATTGTCTCCGCCGGTCTGGCGACCTTCCTGAACATGAGCTTTGAGCACTGGAGTTTCGGCACCAACCGGAAGCCGCAGCTCATTCGCTCCAAGCTGAAGGTGAAGAAGGTAACCTACTACAAGCTCATTATCCGCAGCAAGTCTGCCTCCGCCACGGCGACCGTGCTTTCCGTGGATTTGCAGGTGCGCTACACCGGAAACGTGAAATGAGGTGCTTTTGTGGCAATCACACCTTTTGAAAAGGACATTGAGATCATCCAGAAGCTGGACGACGAACCCAACGACGTACAGGGCCTTACCCCGGAGGAGCTGAAAAAGCGATTCGATCAGGCGGCTATCTGGCTCAAAGAGTACATCAACGGGACGCTGATCCCCGCCATTACCGGGGACGGCGGCACCGGCGGCGCGTCCAACATTGGCGCGGCGGTGGATGACTTCCCCGGCGAGACGGTGCAGGAGGTGCTGGACGCCTTCAACGACGCGCTGACCGACCGCTATACTAAGTCTGAGACAAACAGCTACGTGGGCCAGGAGACGGAAAACCTGGTGGAGACCGTGCATGTGGATCTGACCACCGGAGTGATTACCGTCACCAAGAAGGACGGCTCCAAGGAGACCTTCGACACGGCGCTGGAGAAGGTGCCTGCCACCATGGCCCTGGTGGACGAGGAGAGCGGCACCTATCTGGTGATCACCAACGTGGACGGCAGCCAGACCAAGACGGATGTTTCCAAGCTGATCGACACCTACACCTTCCAGAACTCCGCCGAGGTGGCCTTTTCCGTGGATGGGAGCGGGAACAATAAAACGGTGACGGCCTCCATCCGCCCCGCCTCCATCGGCCTGGATCGCTTTACTCTGGAGGTTACACAGAAGCTGGAGCAGTACAACGCCACCAGCAAGGCCAACGCCGACGCGGCGGCGGCCTCCGCCCAGGCGGCCAAGGCCAGCGAGACCAACGCGAAGGGGAGCGAGACGGCGGCGTCCGGGAGTGCGTCCCAGTCTGCACAGAGCGCCGGAGCGGCATCCGGCAGCGCATCCCAGGCCGCGCAGAGTGCAGGGGCAGCGGCGGCCAGTGCGGAGAGCGCACAGAGCAATGCGGCCCAGGCGCTGGCGGCGAAGAACGCGGCGGAGGCCAGCGCTACACTCTCTCAAAGCTGGACCGAGGGTGGCACTGGAATCCGGGAGGGTGAGAATACCAATAACGCCAAATACTGGGCGGGTGTAGCGCAGGGCGCGGCAGGCGGCGGCGTGACGACCTTCAACGGACGCAGCGGAGCCGTGGTTCCCGCCAAAGGTGACTATACCGCGGAAATGGTAGGGGCGAGGCCGGAAAGCTGGATACCGTCGGCGGCAGATACCGGGGCGGTTCCCATCACCGAGAAGGGCGCGCCCAATGGGGTGGCGACGCTGGGGCAGGACGGGAAGCTGCCCCCCTCGGAGCTGCCGCCGATGGACTATGACCCGGCGGGCAGCGCGGCGGCGGTGCAGAAGGCCCTGACCGCCCACACCGGGAACAAGAACAACCCCCATGCCGTCACGGCAGAGCAGGTGGGGGCTCTTGCAAGTTCCGGTGGAGTCATGTCCGGGGCACTCAGCATGAGTGGTCACAAGATAGCCAATCTGGCCGCTCCAGCGGCCCCCACAGACGCCGCCAACAAGCAGTATGTGGACGAGCATACTGGAGCGAAGGTAGTCACGGGCAGTTATGTTGGGACAGGGAAAACAGGTAAAAATAACCCTACAGAAATATCTCTACCCAAGCCTTTTAAAGTGCTCTGTATTTATGGTATGCAATACCCGGATTCTTATTACGATATATATCCCACCGATTCGACTAGTACTGGTCAGACTTGCAATATTATTTCAGGCAGCAGTATACCGACTGAGTACACAAGATACTTTGGTTTTTTCTATTCTAGTAAGCCGAGCGATTCTTATGGCAAAAAATCAGCGGACGGGAAAACTTTTAGTTGGTATTATGACCTTACCCCGTCTAGTGCGGCAAGTGTGCAGCTTAATAAATCTGGAACTATATATCACTACTACGCCATATTGTAAAGATAAGGGGTGAATTTAATATGACTATTATCCAAATAAAACCTCTGGAGACCGGCCAGCACCCGATCCAGAGCCAGAGCGGGCGGCGCGCCTGCTGGCTGGATGGCTACATAGAGGTGCCCGCCCACCTCCATGACGCGGTGTGGGCGACCTATGGCTGGTGTGACCTGGACATCCAGGGGGACAAGCTGGTGGGCATCACGCCTACTGAGCGGCCTCCAGAGCCGGAGCCGGAACCCCAGCCGCCCCCCGCAGAGGACATCACTCTGGACATGCTGTCCGAGCACGAGGCGCGGCTGTGTATGCTGGAGCTGACTACCACCGCTGCCACATGAGAAAGGAGACGCCATGACAACCGTATACAACCTTTGCAAGCTGCTCATCCAGAAGAACCGAACCGATGGCCTCCAGGAGAAGATGGATGTCTACCTGGCCGCCGACCGGCTCACCCCGGAGGAGTACCAGGAGCTGGCCGGGCTGCTTGCCCCAGAACAGTAATCAACAGCGGGATCGCTGGATAAAAGAAAGGAAGTCTATTATGAAAAACATCAACTGGAACGAACTCACCCCCGCCTGCTACGCGATCGCCAACGCCAACGATGTAGATGTGGGTGTAGGCGGCAGCATGGTACATAACAACATCCGCCACGGCAGGGCGGTGGACATCGGCGCGGAAAATCTGCCCGCGGCCTTCCGGCCTGACTGGGCAGCCCTGGGCGACGGCGTAGATCTGGCCGCGGAAAACGACGAATTTAACGCCTGGATCAGAAAGCGCCAGGGTAACGTCAAGGCCCTGGCCGCCCTGTGGAATGCAAAGGACTATCAGGGCATGATTGAGCTGATGGAGAACGCCGCCGACCCCGGCCCCATCAACGGCGAGAAGCCCAGCGACCATGAGTAAGTACATAGCGGTCATCACCAGGGCGGACATCACCCGCGCCGCCCTGGTGGAGGCCGGGGGGCGGTCTATGGAGCAGGTCAAGGCCGCCTGCGGGTGCCAGTACATTCTCAATTCCTGGTTTTACGACACGATCACGGGCCGCCCGGTGGGCAATCTCAAGATCGACGGCACAGTCAAAGCGGCCGCCGGCTGGAACGGCTGGGGGCTGACCTGGGACAAGGGCGCCGACATCCGCCTGGACATCTTACCCGACAACGGCGGGGCTTCCTACCTCAGCGGCGTGGAGCTGCTGACGCCCACCAGGGGGCCGGGTAAGGCCCTCAGCTACTCCCCGGAGTACGGGGGCACACGGGGGCGCTCCGCTGTCCTGCTGGCCGGGGCGCGGGTGATCCTGTACTGCTCCGGCGACGGCACGGCGGACGCCAAGACACCGGAAGGGCTGCGGGACGAGCTGGTGAGCATCGGCTGCCGGTACGACCAGGCGGCCAACCTGCGGGCCCTGGGCCTCGACGCAGGCAGCTCCTCCAACTGCGACTTTGGGGACGGCCAGTGCATCAACAACGGTAAGCGGGTCAATGGCTATCTGTGTATCTGGACAAAACAGGACGGCCAGGAGCCGCCGGAAGAGGAGAACAAGCCTATGAGCAAGCACACTGTATGCCTTGACCCCGGACACGGGCCGGGCAACGTCAACGGATCCCCGGACGGCACCTACAAAGAGTGGGAGTTTACCTGGGATATGGCACAGCGTATCAAGCCGTTGCTGGAGGCTCAGGGGGTGGGCGTGGTGCTCACCAAGACGGCGGACAACTACCCCGGCCTCACGGAGCGGGCCAACATCAGCAATAAAGCAAAGCCGGATTGCTTTGTGAGCATCCACACCAATGCTGGACAGGGGAAAGGATGGTCGAGCGGATCTGGGCTTGAAATCTACACCAGCGCCGGGCCCATGACGGCCTCCCGCAATGTGCTGGCCTCCAAGCTGGTCAACGCCTTCCACGCCGCCGGGGTTTCCCTGAGAAGTGAACCTATCAAGCATGAGATGTATACCGTGCTCGCCAAGACGGACGCTCCCGCCTGCCTGATTGAGTACGGCTTCCATACCAATAAGATCGACGTGGAGTATCTCAAAGATACCAAGTATCGGGACAAGCTGGCCGAAGCCACCGCAAAGGGCATCTGTGAGTTCCTGGGCGTCGCGTGGCAGGCCGAACCGGGGACAGATTATGCGGAGGACACCCCGGACGTTTGGGCCGCTGAGGCGTGGGAAAAGGCCAGGGACAAGGGCGTACTGGACGGCACCCGGCCCCGCGATAATATGACCCGGCAGGAGCTGGCCGTCGTACTGGAGCGCTTAAACCTATTGAGCTGAACAAGCTGGAAAGGAGGACGAAATGGCAAGCATCAAGGATTTGCAAGACCAGATGAACAAGAACTCCCAGGCGTGGCATGGAGCCAATAAGGCCGAGCAAGACCGCCTGCACAAGGAGAACGAACGCCTGCAAAGCCAGATTGACAGCATGACGGGAGGAAGCTCCACCTTCAATCCCGGTACTGGCAAGTGGACAACCACGGGTGGCTCCAGCGGCTCCAAGGGAAGTTCTTCCTCCGGGAAAGGAAGTTCAGGCGGGGGGAGCTCGGGAAAGGGGAACAGCGCCTCCGGGGTAGGAGTAAACACCGGAATCCAGCAGCAGATTAAAGACCAGATGAATCAAAACTCAAATGCCTGGTGGGGGGCCAGCGACGAGGAAAAGAAGCGGCTGGAGGAGGAAAACAAGTATTTGTCCGGCCTGTTGAACCAGAACGGGGGGAACGTCAGCTTTGACCCGGTTACAGGTACTTGGAGCGGCAGCGCGGGTGGATTGACAACGCCGCAGCTTCCTCAAGTTGAGGACTATTCCAACTATCTGGAGGAGATGTATGCGGCGCAGAAGCGGGCCGCTTTGGCGCAGATTAACAACGCCTACCAGCAGAACGTCAATGCAATCAACCGGGCGGGGGAGGGTGTGGACACCCGGTATCAGAACGCTCGGAACCAGGCGGCAGGGGCCAGTGAGCTGGCAGCTCGTAACTTCAATGAGTATGCGGCGGCGGCTGGTTTGAACTCCGGCGCGGGCGGCCAGGCCGAGCTGGCCCGCAACGTAGCCTTGCAGAATAACCTGAACGAACTGAGCACAGCGGAAGCGCAGACCTACGCAGACCTGGAACAGCAGATGGCGAACGCCGAGGTGGAGTACAACAACGCCATCGCGGAGGCGGAGGCCAACGGCGACGCCGCTCTGGCGGCGGCCTTGTATCAGGAAAAGGTGCGTGTCCAGCAGGCAAACATGGAGGCTCTGATGCAGCAGTATCAGATGGATCTCCAGAATCAGCAGCTCCAATATCAGCAGCAGCAGGATGCAGCCAGTTCAGCTCTGGCCGAGCGCCAGCAGATGGCCCAGTACGGAAACGCCTTTCTTGAGATGGGGCTTATGCCCTCTCAGGAGATGCTGGACGCCATGGGCATTACGGCGGCGGATGCACAGGCGTATATCAATCAGCTTTCGCTCCAGGCGTCCCTCACGGCCGCGGGAGGCCGGAGCGGAAATGCCGGGAGAGGTACTGGAGGAACTACCGGCAGTGGCACCGTCGAGAACGTATCCGCCCCAACCTCTAACGCAGGAGGTTCGGTTGGTGGCAGCCAGGTGCAGGGGAACAATTCAGAATGGAGTGGAATCGACATGTCCAGCGTGACGGCGCTCGGCTATGGGCCGGTCAGCAGGGCCTACCTGGAGCAGATGGTGGATAGTGGACAGGTGGAAGCATATCAAGATCCTGCTACCGGGCTGATCAAATTCCGGCGCGGAACCACTTCGACAGTCCCTTCCCGGCCCAGTTTCGGTAATATTCAGTCCTTGATTTAGAGGTGCCCTTATGGCGAAGCTGTCAGAGCTGCAATCCAAGGTAACAGGGAGCGCAATCAATGTTGACCCGCTTGGGAAAAAGCGGCCGACAACGCAGACGGTTTTTAACACCTTGCAGCAGAGTGTATCACAGAGCGCTGCCCCGTCTCCACGTATCAGTAAAACCACAGCTCCCTCCTCTTTGCCGGAGAGCAAGGGAAAGAAGGTCACACTTCCGACAGTTAAGCAGAAAACCAACCCCCTGACCACCCCAGCCAAGAGTGGATTTTTTGAAGGTCTCAGTATTTTGCCGTCTTCTGCGGATGAACTCATTAGTCCATACGCATGGGGACGGGCTGGTACCGCTCTTTTAGGGGCGGCGGAAGGGGTTACAGACTTCATCGGCAGCGGCTTCTATAAGGGAGTGCAGGGGATCAGTTCTCTTGGTGGCCTGGCTCCCAACCCGGTATCAGAGTGGGCCGGCCGAAACGCAGATGCTTTTTTAGATAACAGTATAACGCAAGACCTGGAGCAGAAACTGGCGGAGAAGTACAACCCCAGCCAGGGCGCGCAGAACGTGACGGGTATCGGGCAGACCGTGGTGCAGATGCTGCCCGGCATCGGCGCGTCCAAGGTCGTGTCCGCAGCAGGGAAGGGGCTCAACGCGGCCCAGGCGCTTTCCCGCGGGGAGAACGTGGCCCGGGCGCTGTTCGGCATTCAGGCGGCGGGCAACGCGGCCAGCCAGGCCAAAGCGGAGGGGGCGGACACCGGGCGGGCGCTGGCCTTTGGCGCGGCCTCTGGGGCCCTGGAGACCGCCATTGAGGGCATCGCGGGCGGCATCCCCGGCCTGGGCGGCGGAAAGGTGGGGAAGATTGCCGAGGCAGTCAAGGCCAGCCCCCTGGTCAGCCGGGCCCTGGATATCGCAGGCGAGGGCGGCGAGGAGGCGCTTTCCACCGTTCTCACCCCTTATTTGCAGCGGGCCATTTATGACCCGGACGCCCCCAACGCCACACCGGAGGAGATTGCGCAGAGTGCCATCATGGGCGCGGTGGCCGCCGGAGTGCTCCAGGGCGGCCTAGAGCTGCCGGGGGCGATTTCTAATGCGGCGTCCGACATCAGAACCACCCGGAGGGCTATCGGGAGCAACGAGGACATTACCCAGAGAGCCACCGCCAATATCCAGGCGGGTCAGAACATGGCCCGGTATTCCAGCGGAAATCCGCTGGCCGTTACCTTACCGACGGTCGAAGAGGCCAAAAGTGGCCTCTTCCTGCCCGGTTCCCCCGCCTATCAGCAGGCGGATAACCGCATGCCGGGCGAGCAGGTTATCCGGGCGGAACTTCCTGGAGCTGTGCAGAAAAATGCAGATGTGGAACCTCTTGTTTCAATAGATAATATACGCCGGTATCAATCTGCAATCGACGGCGTTTTTATGGGCACGCTTCCTACTGGCGCCGATATCGTGCTCGGGCAGACGCCATCCATTCTCGCTGAGTATGGAGCGCCTGCGCTTGATCTGCACATGCGGCAAAGCGTCGCAAGGAAAATTGCATATCCATCCGGATATATGGGTGGAAAGCATAATCTTGGGCTATCAGCGCTTAAAAATCTCCCTTATCAACTTGCAGACCCCATTGCAATTATAGAGAACCCGCAAAGCAATTCGAGAGGTCTTGCGAGTAAGATCGTTCTTACAGAATGGAACGATTTGGACGGAAAACCTGTTATTATTCCGATCCACCTAAATGCACAGGGTGCAATTGATGTTCAAAACGATGTTGCATCTGCATTTTGGGCGGATTATATCCAAAGAATCATTGGTAATAATGGCGAAAATGTGCTGTATACAAAAAATAACGAGGACATTTATCAGCTTCTTTCCAAAGGGCGTCCAGTGCCCCAGGCGATGGCTGATGATGTCCTCGCTAGAAACAGTATACCCCCAGCCGGGCAGGATGTCAACCTACAGCAGGGCGATCGCGGTGAAACACAGGATACGCCCAGGGAGGGGCCTGGGCCTGCCTTTGAGACAGGCCCGGAGAGTTCCGTCGGCGCAGCTCGGAAGGGCTTCGACCCCTGGTCGGAGTTCCAGGGCACCAAGAGCGAGTTCTTCCCCGAAGGGGCCAACGCGGCCCGACCGGTGGACGTGCCCACCACCGACCCGCAGGGGCGGCCCATCCGCAAGACCGCCTCCACCGCCATGGGGGCAAAGGCTATTCCCGACGAGGCGGTGGGCGACATTCAGAACATGGTGCTGCGCGGGGAGCTGTCCTATGACCGAGTGAGTGACAGGGCTTCCATTGACCGGGCCGTGAAAACCATTGAGATGAAGGGATATCAGCGGGCGCTGGAGGAGTTCTCCACCCAGGTGCGCAAGGGCTTAGTTTCCAAGGACATTGCCACCCTGGGGCAGCAGCTTCTGGTGAATGCAGCCAACGCGGGAGACGGGAAGGCCACGGCGGAGTTGCTTTCCCTCTACGCGCAGATGGAGACCACCGCCGGGCAGGCAGTACAGGCGGCCTCCATCCTGCGCAAGCTGGCCCCCAGCGACCAGCTTTACGCCGCCCAGCGCGTGGTAATTGAGCTGGAAAAGGCCATCCAGAAAAACTACAAGGATCTGGAGATCACCATCGACCCGGCGTTGATTGAGGAGTTCAACCAGCAGACCGACCAGACGGGCCGGGACGCAGTGCTGGATAAAATCAAGGATAACGTGGCCGCCCAGGTGCCCGCCACATGGCAGGATAAATGGAACGCCTGGCGGTACATGGCGATGCTCTTTAACCCCAGGACGCATATCCGAAATGTCGTAGGCAACGTCGGATTTCAGCCGCTGCGCTGGACAAAAGACCGGGTGGCGGCAACCATCGAGGCGGGGGTCTCCAAGGTCAGTGGCGGAAGGCTGGGACGCACCAAGTCGTTCGCGGCCAATCCCGCGCTCTATAAGGCTGCGTGGGCCGATTGGGCAAACGTGCAGGACGTGCTTTCCGGGAACAAGTATGACGACATTCGAACGGAAATCAACAGCCGCCGCCGTATTTTCCGAACCGCCCCTCTGGAGGCGGGCCGCAAGATAAACTCCTGGGCCCTGGAGGCGGAGGACGCCATTTTCAAGCGTATCACCTACGCCGACGCTTTGGCCGGCTATCTCCAATCCAACGGCGTGACAGCGGAGCAGATGCGGAACAACACGGTGGACGCGCAGATTCTCAGCCGGGCGCGGGACTACGCGGGGCGGGAGGCACTGAAGGCCACCTATCAGGATCGGAATATGGTATCGGATAAGGTGGTGCAGATCGCCCGCGACCTAGGGCCCGCCGGTGAGGCCGTCCTGCCCTTCAAGCGCACCCCGGCCAATATCCTGGTGCGGGGCATGGAGTACAGCCCGGCCGGGCTGGCAAAGGCCCTGACCTACGATCTGATACAGGTAAAGCGCGGCAGGATGACGGGAGCGGAGGCCATCGACCACATCGCCTCCGGACTCACCGGCTCGGGGCTCATGGCGCTGGGCGCGTACCTGTTCGCCCAGGGGATTGTCACCAGCGGCGGCGGGGACGACGAGGGGCAGGACGCCATCAACGACCTGACGGGCGTACAGAATTACGCGCTGAACCTGCCCGGCGGCGGGAATGTCACGCTGGACTGGCTGGCCCCGGAGGCCCTGCCCTTCTTCATGGGCGTGGAGCTGATGGACTCCATGGGACAGGGGGGAAACACGGCGGAGAGCATTTCCACCGCCCTGAAGTCCATCTCCGACCCCATGCTGGAGCTGTCCATGCTCCAGTCCCTCAACGATGTAATTGACAGTGTTTCCTTCTCGGAGAACAAGCTGGGGGCGTTGGTCTCCTCCGCGCTGGTCAGCTACTTCACGCAGCCAATCCCCACCTTTGGCGGACAGATTGAGCGCTCCGCCGAGGACGTGCGCATGACCACCTACACCGACAAGAACCTGCGGCTGCCCACCGATATCCAGTACGCCATCGGGCGGGCCAGCGCCCGGATTCCAGGCTGGGACTACCAGCAAGTGCCCTATATCGACGCATGGGGGAGAGAGGAGAAGAGCGGGACGCTGCCCATGCGGGCGATGGACAACTTCCTGAATCCGGCCTATACCTCTAGTATGCAGGTGACGGACGTAGACAAAGAGATTCAACGGCTCTACAACCAGACCGGAGACGGCGGCGTGGTGCCGGATCGGCCGCAGAAGTACATCACGGTGGACGGCGAGCGGGTGGATCTGACCGGGGAGCAATATGTGGAATATGCCACGAAGCGAGGGCAGACACAGTTTAAGCTTCTGGAGGAATTGCTGGACAGCAGCCTGTACCGAAGCCTTGGAGACGAGGAGAAGACCCAGGCGGTGAGCAGCGTGTATAACTACGCCGATATGCTGGGGAAGGCTGCGGTCAGTGATTATCAGCCGGAAGATTGGGTAGCGGAGGCCCAGAACGCAAAGAAAGAATTGGGCATTTCGACATCGGAATATCTTCTGCTGCGTGGGCAGTATGGGGGCTCTCTCCTCAGCGGAAAGAAGGTGCGGGAGGCATATCAGGCCGGTATGCCGGCACAGGACTATCTGCACTGGGCCGTCCAGGAAAAGGATACGGACGGAAGTGGAAGGACGAACCAGGCTGAGACCATCGCCGCCATTGAAACCAGTGGCTTGAGCCAGGAGGAAAAGGATGTGCTCTATGCCGTGGAACAGGTATCGGATGCAGGGCGCCGGAAATGGGAGCGGGCACGAGACTGGGGCCTGAGTGTTGAGGACTACCAACGATATTATGCTATCTATTCCGGAGACGGAAAGAAGGAGGAAAAGCTGACAGCATTGCAAAGGGCCGGTATGACTGCGGCCCAGGCAAACTATTTCTGGAGCCTTATGAGCAAGAATTAGAAAGGAAGGTACTTACCATGAAAGAACGACTGTCCAGACTGCTGACCGTGAAGTCCATCGTCACCCTTATTCTGACGGTGGTATTTGCTTATCTTTCCGCCAGTGGGATGGTGGGCATCGACCAGTTCCTTACCGTGTTCACCGTTATCATTGCGTTCTACTTCGGAACACAGGCCGAGCGGGCACAGGGGAAGGGGGCGTGACCGATGTCGGAGCACGAGTGCAGCGGGACGGACTGCGCTTCCCTCGTCCGCATCAAGGCACTGGAGAGGACGCTGGAGGACGAGAAGAAGGAGCGCTCACGCTCTCACGAGAAGATCTACAACCGCCTTGGGGCCTTGGAGCGTGGTATGACGGCTGTTACCACCCAGTACAGCCAGATCATTGCACAGCTTGCCACCATGTCCGCTGATATAAACGCCCTGAAAGAGAAGCCGAACAAGCGCTGGGAGACAGTGATCACGGCCATCATCACCGGAGTGGTTGGATTCCTCTTGGCCAGGCTTGGAATGGGGTAAAGGCATGTCAATGGCCCGCGTGCGGTTCCAGGAGCGTTTCTGACCTCAGAAATGAAGCTGGCAATCCAGAAGGCGAACTGGGGCTGATAGCACGAGAAAATGGTGGATGATGTGGCCCACATAAGGGTCATGCTCGACCAATACAGGCTATAAAGAAAGCGCAGGGGTCAACGCCCCTGCGCTTCTTGTTCGGCTTCGACCTGTAGTTTTTGCCAGGCGGCCCGACTGATATTGTAGACGGTTTGACGAGAACACCCCAGCTTGGCGGCGATAACTGGCTTGGATTCTCCGCGCATCAGAGCCAGCAGCACCCTTCGCTCCCGGCTTCTGCGGGGGAACAATTTATAAACCAGAGCAAGAAAGTCCTGGTCCTCATAGGATTGGAGAGCTGCAATGTTCTCCTCGGATGGAATGTCCTCCTCTAGAGAGTCATCCGGGTGTATTGAGCGTATGTAATCAATGATGTTGCAGCGGATGCAGCGGCGGGCTAGAGGCTCAAAGGGACGGTTTCCGTCCCACCTTTTGGTTGCTTCCCATAAACCGATCAGACCATTTTGTAGGGCGTCTTCGTCTTTAGCTGCCTCATTGGAGACAGAATAGGCCACGGAGCGTACCAGATAGCGATATTTGATAATAAGGGCCTCCTGCTCTGCACGGTTCAAGGGCTATCCCTCCTTCGGCGGGTCTGGGAGGGGCATCCAGTGGGTGATTTTACCCGCACTGGGCCCAATATCCGTCATCCATTCACCCCACAAAATCCAACCTACAGATGTTCCAATGCGCTCACAACGCACGATAACTCTCTGCTTTTCCTCCGGCAACCTCTCCTTGACGCTGATCCACTCACTCATGCTGTCCGCCCTCCCCGTCGTGGATGGAGCCGATGATTTCTTCCTCACCAGTCCATGCGTATCCTGGCATCAAGTCAGATAGATAGATTGCTGGCATTCCTCCGATAAAGGTTCCGCCGTGTTCCTGAACCCATACCACTTTATGGGTGCAACCACGGCTGCATTTTACAATGTCCCCAACAAACACTTTCTTCCCGTTCTTGTCGGTCAGGCCGGTGTACTGGCAGAGCGTGGAAGGGTCGACCTCAAGGCAATTTACAGTAGAAAAAAGAGACTCGCCCTTCTTGTAAAGCACAGCACTCTCAGATGGTAAAATCGATCGCCCTCCATCTGCAAACGAAATCAAGCTTCCTTTCACCCACTCGCCATTATCCAGCCGCTTGGCTTTGAAAAGTATTTCTCTGGTCATTGGGCACCTCCGATGATTTCGTCCAGCTCGACGGGCTGGCCGGGTCGGAGGGAGGGGAACAGGTCAACCTCTACGTGAGCCAAAAGAATTTCTTCTTTACCCCATACTTGCACAAACACATCACTACTTTCTAGGCGATACGCATTGGGATATATCATCTTGATAGCCTTTGCCCTCTCCACCTCCTGCACCGTCCAGCGGGGCTTGCGGATGATGCGGTCTGGGTGGTTGATAATTACAGCCAAATCATCCTCATTGTAGCAAGGGCTCCAGAGATCTCCCGTCTTATAATATCGCTTCCCGTCTGCTCCAATTTTGAAGGTGCCTCTATTTACCTGATTTGCGCCGAAATCGTATGTAAATTCTTCGTTTACCTCAACCCCCAGCACCTTGCAAATTCTAGGCTTGTCCATGTTGGCCTCCTCAGATTGCACGCGTGTATTTTCGATTGCACGCGTGCATTTTTAGTGCGTTTCCGTGTGTTCTTCCCATTCCGTGCACCGTTGTTCCGGCTCCGTGAAATCGGCGCAGTGCGGGGAATCTCCGTTAAAACACACGCCCTGAAAGTCCTCGTACCAAGCACAGGTGGCACAGGTCTTAGTCATGGTCGGCCTCCTTTCGCTGGCCCCGGCTGCAAAAGTCGTCAGAGCCAGTGTGCGTCTCATGGTTGCAGTCCAGGTCACACACATGCTCGCCAATCCAATATTTGCACTCCCGGCACCTGACCACCTCCGCAACGTCGGCGGCGGGGAGCCCCTCAAAGTCCGAAACAACAGAGGCACATGATTCGTCTGCGAAAAGCCATAGCAGATTGATAGCATCCGCCTTCTCGATGTACTCCTTCATTCCTCCGCCTCCCACTGTTTCTTCATGTCTTCGTATAACTCTTCCATCTTTCGATTCCACCCCTTGAGCTTCCACAGGACAAGCAGGCCAAGCGCCATCCACTCCACAGCAGCTATGATCGTCAGAATATCAGCCATCCTGCTCCCTCCGTAGTGCGGCTTCCTCGCGGGCGAGGAACACGGTTTTGCCAATTTCATTCAATGGGAAAGCACAGGTTTGAGTATGGCACAGGATGTCTCCACCTTTTAACAGAGAAACATACTGAATTGTCGTTCTTTGAATGAGGCTTGGCTTTGTCTGGAAAATGTTTAAGTATTTTGCTTGCGCCCAAACTTCTTTCCCGATCATCCTGTCCGCCTGGGCCAGTTCACGGAGTCTCGTCTCCGAAATCCCGCAAAAATCCATCTTATCCCGCCTTTCTTTGATGGGGCTTTTCTTCGATTGCCCGTTCGACACTCCATCCAGATTTTAGCCTACTATAAATTATCCCGCGACTATACCCAAGTGCTTCTTCCCAGCCACGAACGGTTTTTGTCTCTCCGTTATAAGTGATATAGTGGCAACACCTGGTATTGTTTCCTTGCTCTTTTGGTGTCGCCCAACGACAATTTTCCGGCTCATAATTCCCGTCGTTATTTATCCTATCAAGCGTTAGATTATCCTGATAGCCATTAGATAAAGCCCAATCCCTAAACGGGATAAACTCCTCCCATTCTGCGCAGACGCTTATCCCACGGCCACCATATAGTTCATACGCCTTATTGGTTTCTGTTTCGCACCTTGCCTTCATATTGCTCCAAATTCTATAAATTCGGCTATGGCTCATTCCGTGCTTGTATTTCGTTTTAGACCGGACCTCTTTTTGGTAGCAACCGCAACTTTTCACTTGCCCACTCGTGAGGTTGTTCGTTGTCACAACTGCCTCGCCGCCACAATCGCAAACACATTTCCACCGTTGCTTGTGCCCTTTTGCCGTTCCATATAATTCAGTAACTGTTAGCCTCCCGAATTTTTGTCCTACCAAATTTGGTTTCTTTCCCATGCTCACCCCTCCTCCGGGCCGCGCCACTTAAAGCAATCGTTCACATAAAATCCGGGGCATTCTGCGGTTTGTCCATTTTCCCCTACTGGTGGCAAATCATACTCACAAAGTCCGCAAAGGTCTATTCCTGTTGTCTCCAGCCGATATTGATTCACCACAAATGTCAGATCACTGACCGCCGCATCCCTCTCCCGCTTCACCTGCTCCAGCTCGGCCAATACAGCATCCCGGTCTTTCTCCGCGGCACATCCACCCTCGGAGCGATGGCCTTTACGGTAGTTTTCCAGCTCGGCCCGCAGCTTCTCGTTTTCGGCCTGGAGCGTGGAGATGGCGGTGG
>SAMEA103957793__coassemble_28_pt1 | contig 119235 bp, 110 predicted proteins | sample SAMEA103957793__metabat2_high_PE_003 | metagenome-assembled genome bin SAMEA103957793 (sample SAMEA103957793) | gut metagenome | biome: gut; material: feces | host: Canis lupus familiaris | collected 2014 | reverse complement strand
ACAGAAAGGTACACCTTTTTGTGAAGCTGCCTGCTGTTCAACGTTTCGTGTTTTCGTACCGTTCCGCCCGGTAACGGAAGGTAGCCAACGGCATTCCGCACTCCTTCGCGGCGGCGGTCCCTGTGAGTGCCCCGCTTTTCCATTGCAGATAGGTGCTCAGGTAGTTATCGGGCAGCGGCTTTGGCGGCCGGCCGAACCGTACCCCTCGGGCCTTGGCAGCCGCAATTCCCTCCGCTTGACGCTGACGGATATTGGCACGTTCATTTTCGGCGACAAAGGAGAGTACTTGCAGCACAATATCGCTCAAAAACGTGCCCATCAGATCCTTCCCCTGTCGGGTATCCAGCAGAGGCATGTCCAGTACCACAATGTCAACGCTTTTTTCTTTGGTCAATATTCTCCATTGCTCTAAAATCTCGCCATAATTGCGGCCCAGGCGGTCAATGCTCTTAATGTAGAGCAGATCGTCTTTTTTCAATTTCCGCAGAAGCCTCTTGTACTGCGGCCGCTCAAAATCCTTGCCGGACTGCTTATCTATAAATGTGTTCTCCTCCGGCACCTGTACTTCCCGCAGGGAAATGAGCTGTCGCTCCTCGTTCTGTTCCCTGCTGCTGACCCGGATATAGCCGTAAACCTGCCCGTTCAAGGCAGCACCTCCTTGCTGATAGAAATGATCTTGGAATAGTGCACCATAAGAAAAGGCGGAGTTGCAAGTACCTGTTCCAGCTAAAAAGCCGTGGGCGAACTCCCACGGCTTCCTATAAGATATTTGGACTTGTTTCATTGCAGGCTGACTGTGGCTATGCTTGGATTTTTATATCCTAGGGCTTGTTTGAAAAATGTCAACATGCCCAATCGACGGGCCTTTTGACCGCTGGACGGCGCAATTTTTCCTTGAAATCCGTCAGGATTCCTGCGAAAAAATTGCTTGCCAGCGGCCCCAAATTCCGCCGCCGGGCACATCGCCAATTTTCAAACAAGCCCTAGGGGGTACAGAACCGGATTTGACAAATTGGCAGTATGGATACCTATTTTGATTGCACAGGAATTTGCCCAGGGAAATCTGGATGCTGACATTCAAAGCAACCCAAATGATAAAACCGGCGATCAGGTTTTCAGCGGAGCGCAGCGTTGGTTCGGGGAGCGGCCGAACAGGCCGGTTCTAGGGAAGAGTTCAAACAGGGTTCCGATGAAATTGAGAACATTATCAGGACGATTGATAATATTGCATTCCAAACCAATATTCGTGTATTGAATACAGCGGTGGAGGCTACCGTCAACCGGATAACCCTCTGTTTCTGTCCAGCGGGGGATTGTGTCCTTGCCGGCCTGCCATGCCAGTTGGTTCAGCTTCTCCAGTTCCTGCCGCAGTCCGCCTACGGTTTTCGGCGGAATTTCTCACTCCTCATTGCCCCTGCCCACGCAGAGAAGGCTCCCGTCCCGCATGTTGATGGGGATGAGCAGAGGTTCCCCGCCGTATCCGATATCCACCCCCCACCATTTGGCTCCGACTCGCGAACGCCTCCTGGCACTCCCGGACCGGCACAGTCCCCATCAGGAAAAAGATCAGACGCCGTCCGCCTCTGCTGTATCGGTCCGCATGGGGGTTCCAGTGGGATCACAAATCCAGTTCCGATAACGTTTCCGTGGCCCGGTCATCCCCCTGTATAGCCAGGCCGCACATCAGGTTTGATGCTTCGCTGGAATCTATGTGGACACCAGAGGATGGATCAGCCCGTCCTGCTGCCGGAAGTCGGTGAGTTCCAGGGCCTCCACATCACCCAGCCGCTGGATGTTCTGAATAAGGCTTTTCTGTTTCTCTGAGATTTGTTCCGGTGTCCAGGACAATCAGTCCTTCGCTCCTGCTCAGACCTGCATTTCCAGCACAGGCCCTTATAACCCAGGGGCGTGCCGCAAATGGGGCAAGTGTATTTCAAGCTCATGCGCCTTGGCACCTTTCAAACGATAGAAAAACGCCCTGCGATACGCTGTCCGTTGGACAAGCTGACGCAGGGCGTATAAAGGCCGCAAAGAAAGAGCCGCACCGATTGCCGGATGTGGTTTCCTTCACAGACGGAATCGATTTTTATCTATAAACGAAACTGTCGTCGCCGGATTTGTTTACATTTTCCTCCAATATCTTCGGCATCCCACCTGATGCAACACATAACATACAGCGCACGCTGTCAGCATACGATACTGGTATGTTTGGTGGATTCTGTTTGAAACAATATGGTAGGACCGTTAATTTTGCCGAGGAATGTGCCTTACTTCTTTTCCACCGGGACCCAGACCTCGCAGTAGTAGTCCTGGTCCTGGGTGCCGTCCTCAAACCTGCTGGCGTCGCTATACAGCTCCACATTGATGCCTGCGGCGATCTTGTAGTCGGGGTTCGTGGGCAGCCACTGGGAGAAGATCTGCTGGTTCAGTCCCTGGAGGGCTTGGGGCATCCGGCCAGTACAGGGGAACACCGCCCAGGTATGGGCCGGGATGGTGCGGGTGGTGAAGCCATCGGGGATCTCCTTGGCCGGATCGTAGTTGTCGGCGATAAGATATTCAAACTCGTTGCCGCCCATGCTCTCGTCCAGGTTGATACCGTACATGCCGCAAACCACCTTGCCGCCGCCTGTGCCGAAATGCTCTGCCCAGAACTGGGGAACCTGAGCAGCGGCGTCCTCATACTTGAACGTCTTTGCCCGGCAGAGCACCGTGAACGCCTCTTTTTTCATAATCTTGCAATCCATGTTTTGACCACCTTCCAATGTCAATTTAATCCGAAGCGGAGCAAAGGAACGGACCGCGCCTCCGCTTTTTCGCAGTGCGGCAGGTGTGAGGCCGTGGAATCGGACAAAAGCCTTGGTGAAGCTGTCCGGCGAATCGTAGCCGAACTCCAGCGCGATGTCGATGATCTTCCGGTCCGTCGTGAGAACCTCCAGCCCGGCGGCGGAGAGCCGGCGCTGACGGATGTAGTCGCCCGCCGTTATACCGCACAGCATGGCAAAACCCTTCTGAAAGTAAAAAGGGGATAGGGCCGCCTGCTGCGCGATCTCCCGGATGGTCAGCTCCTCCCGGAGATGTTCTTCGATATACTGGATCGCCTGATGAATACTTGCTACCCAATCCATTGGTCACACCGTCCTTCTGGATTCAGCATAGCAGAATGTAAGTGACTCTGCCCGACTTTCCGTGCCTATATTTGTCCGGTGGTAGTTATCTCCATGTTCAGTGGTGCACTCTCCCAATTCATACCTTATGTTTTTTTCGCGTCAGGAAAACGCCGACCATTGCCGCGATCAGAGCAAAGGGCGCCAGACGGACAAAGCCCCATTCAAAGGCGTGGATGGCCACCCCCATAACGGCGGTTTCCGGGGCGCTGTAATCCCAGCCCAGATAGGGACTGTTTACCGCGGCCAGAACCGCGGCGACGGCCAGGATGCCCCCGCACACCGCGATGAGCAGCCAGTGGAGGTCCGCCCGCCGCACGGCCTTTCTCCGGGCAAACTGCAAATTGATGATCTCCAGCTTTTCCGAAAGGGCTTTGACCTCGTCCGCCTCCGACTCCGCCACCGTCTCGCCCAGCAGCGTGCTCACAGGCGTCTCCAGGGCCTCCGACAGGGCGATCAGCAGATCGGAGTCCGGGACGGACAGGCCTTGCTCCCATTTTGAGATGGTCTGCCGCACCACGTTTACCTTGACCGCCAGCTCCTGCTGGGAAAGACCCTTGGATTTCCGAAGGGCTTTGATAGTTTCGTTCAACATATGGGCTCACTCCTTTCACCCCCCATTGTAGGGAAAGCGGCCCGTTGCCGCAAGCAACGCAGAGTAACACGGTCCTATTTTTGCAGTTCCCGCCGCAAATCGTCCAGATACCGTTTCTGCTGCCGCTTCAGGTATCCGGGGACAAGGGGGCGCATCCACCAGTGTTTGGCGTTAACGGTTTCGATGCAGGTTAGCCGGGCGCCGCCCTCCGCCGTCTCAAAGATCCCCACCCAGGTCCCGGACATGCTGCCGTTTTCCATGGTGAATGCCCAGCGGCAAAGCGGCTCGCAGGCCGTAACGGTAAAATTTGTGGCATAGCCGCTTTTGGTGTGTTCCACAAAATGGGTTTCATTCAAAATTTCCACCCGGGCCAGGTCGCCGCGCCAAGCGGTATTCATTAGGTCGGTCACGGTCTGCCACACTCGCTCCACCGGGCAGGGGAAGTGGACGGTCACCCTGGAAGCCGCCATGGGATCACCCCTTTTTCGGTTTCTTGTTTAACTTCAGACTGACGCCCCGGCGGTCCGCCGCCTGCTGGACCAGCTCCACAGCGGCGAGGGCCCGCTCCTTGACAGATTGCCCAGCCAGCTCCGTCCGGCTGTTCAGATCAGCCATCACGGACTGCAAATCCTCCAGGGGCAGGAGATAGACCGCCGTGTTGAAAAGAGTTTTGCGGCGGCCATCGTTGAAACGGGCCAAAAGTGAATCCAAGATCGCCCGTTTTTCCCCCAACTGAGCCAGATAGGCCTCCAGCCCCAGTTCCCGGACCTTGGCGATGTCCTGCTGTCGGCTCCGGTGAGGGACAAAGGAATCCCAATCGTCGATGCCATCGTAGCGGGGGCAGGGATACTCCCGGCACTCCCAACAAAACTGGATGCCCCCGTGCTCCAGGGAGCACTTAGCCATAGTGCAGCTCTGGTTGCCTGCTCCGCCTCCGCAGCCGGGACAATAGCCGCCCAGATGCATACTGCACAAATCGCAGTTGAGACCGCACAGGGAGAAACGGGTTTCCATGCGGGTAAAGCCTTTCATTCTGTTCGCCCCTCCCTTAAAACCACATGGCCTGCTTCTCAGGCTCGCCATGGCCCCGTGCTGCCAGAAAGCTCATAGCGGGCGCGTTGACGATGCCCGGCGTCTTGGGCGGGAGATAGAATTCCTTGTGCTCTTTCTTGTTGTCAAAGACCATGGTCATTTCCTCCGCTTTCTCTGAGGCCCGCTTCTCAGTGCCTCACAGGTGATACGCACCAGCTCCGTCATCTGTTCCCGGTTCTCCACATCCTCCACCAGAAAGGAATCCCTGGCCCCCTCATAGGGCGGGGCCTTGGGCAGGTCGGGAAACGCCGCTTCGCCCTGCGGGGTGACCTTGACGAAAAGCTGGTCGTCACAGACGACGGCGAAGAATACATCGTCGCAATAAAGGCCATATTCGCCGAACATCTTCCGGCTGCGGATGGCTCCGGCCTCCCGCAACTGCTCGGCCATATAGTTCACAAAATCCGGATGGGACGCCATGTCAATTCCTCCTGTAACGATCGGCCAATGTTTCAGTCAAATCCCCAAGCTGCTCTCCGGCTCTTCCCGCTCCGGCAGCTCCGCCTTTCCTGATTTTTCTGTATTATACCACAGGAACACCACAACTGTCTGTCATGTTTTTTTACCTTGCACTTTTTTTGCCCATTGGGTACAATAGGGGCAGCGGGGGGATGATTGTGGGAAAGATCGTGTTATATCTTGCCATGAGTGTGGACGGATATATTGCGGACGAGCAGGGCGGCGTGAGTTGGCTGGAGGGAGACGGCAGCAAACCGGATACCTCCGGCAGTTATCCGGCGTTTTATGAGACGGTAGAAGCCATCGTCATGGGGTGGACTACGTACCATCAGATCGTCACGGCGCTCTCTCCGGACATCTGGCCCTACGAGGGCCGCCCCTGTTATGTGGTGACCCACCGGCAGGGAGAAAATCAGGAGAATGTCTGCTTCTGGAATGGGGAACTGATCGCCTTGGCCGATCAGCTAAAAACGGAGTCGAAGGGAAACGTCTGGATCTGCGGCGGTGCGTCCGTGGCCAGGCAGCTATTGAAAGAGAACCGCATTGATAAATTGTGGCTGTCAGTGATTCCTACAGTGCTGGGCAAAGGCGTGCGGCTGTTTCCGGGGCTTCATCGGGAACTGCCGCTGAAGCTCGTGGCAACAGAACATTACAACGGAATTGTGGATCTGGTCTACGAAAAGCGGTGACAAGCGTGGAAATCAGAAGGGTTGAAACCAATAAGAAGCAATATCTTGCGCTGCTATTGCTGGCGGATGAGCAGGAGGACATGATCGACCGTTACCTGGAGCGTGGGAGCATGTATGTGCTGGAAGATGACGGAGTTAAGGCGGAGTGTGTCGTAACCGACGAGGGCGGAGGCGTTCTGGAGTTGAAAAACATCGCCGTGGAGCCGGACTTTCAGGGCAAAGGCTATGGGAAAGCCCTGGTGGACTTCCTCATTCGAACCTACGCGGGACAGTATATGCTGCTACAGGTGGGTACTGGGGACAGCCCCTCCACCATCCCGTTTTACGAGAGCTGCGGCTTTTGCAGGCATCATCTGGTCAAGAACTTTTTCACTGACCACTACGACCACCCCATCTATGAGTGCGGAGTCAAGCTGGTAGATATGGTGTATCTGCAAAGAGAACTATGAAAAGCGGAGTGCCTGCCGGCCACTCCGCTTTCTGGCTAATAGGGGTTGCCTTGATATCCGATGTGCAAGAGAGGCCCGATGGACGGTACCATCTGTCTCTGCGGCTCCTCCGCAGAAATGGTGGCCGGAAGACCGCTCACGTGGGCCCATAGTTGCCGAACTGGGTGTGGCTGCCGCCCTCAATCTCCACAGTGTTTTCCGCGTAGCCGATGTGATCCTCCACACTCTGGTTGAGGGAACTGTGCTCTGACCTGTCAATGACCGTCCATCAGAAGGACATTGACAGGCGGAAGCACACCTGGTATAGTATTTATTGCAGTAAAGCGAGGTGGGCACGATGTTGTTCGGAAAATTCTGCATTGATTTTGGCTCCACACAAGTTTATACCACAAAACATTGTGCGGAGCCTTACTGGAATTTCAACCTGTAAAACCGGGAGGACAGGGCAGAAAGTCACTGCCTTGGGTTTGTTGTGCCCCTTTTTGCAGGCTGACTGGAAAAGATAGACCATTTCAGGCCGCGGACGATGTTTTGTCCGCGGCCTTTTGTGATACCCATTTTAGGGGAATGGAGCAGAGGGCGCACAGTATTGTGCTGCCCTCTGTTTTTTGAAAGGAGGATATTATATGACCCAAGGACAAGATTTATTGACCGGGAGCGTGCCGAAAAAACTGATTCGGTTCGCCTTTCCGCTGTTCCTGGCCAACCTGCTGCAGGCCCTCTACAATGTGGTGGATATGCTGGTGGTGGGCAAAATCGTGGGAAAGACTGGATTGGCCGCCATCAGCAACGCCTCCATGCTGTGCTTTATCATCAATTCCATTTGCATTGGCCTGACTATGGGAGGGAGCGTTCTGGTGGCCCAGTGCAAGGGCGCAAACGACCAAACGGGTCAGCGGGACACGATCGGAATGCTGTTCTTTCTATCGCTGGTGGGTTCCGCTGTTGTTACCATCCTCGGCCTCGCCATTTATGAGGCCCTCTTTCAGGCGTTAAATGTGCCCACCGCCATACAGATGGTTGTGGTGAACACGGCCTATCTGCTGGTGACAGGGATGCTCAACCAGTTTGGAACTCCGGTGGCCGCTGCGTCCGGTGTGGGACTGAAGATCAACACCTTTGCCGGGATGCACTGCTGGGCCATCGGTCAGGCAATAACCGCCATGGTGGGCCAGTGTTTGGGGGCTGGCCAAATTGAGCGGGCCCGCAAGGTGGTGTGGTCCGGCCTGTTGCTGAACCTTTCGGTCACTGCGGCGGTAGTGGTGGTGGTCCAGCTTCTGGCCGAACCTCTCATCTGCATGTTTGACGGCACCAGCCCGGAGGTGATCCGCTGCGGGGTGCAGTACCTGCGTACCTGCTGTAGTATAAACAGCCTGATCTACGCCGCGATGTACACACTGGATTCCTTTGCCATCGGCGTGGGAGCAGCCCACGTGGCCATGGTCAATGCCCTGTTGGACGCCGTCGTTGTGCGCCTGCCAGTGGGATGGCTGCTGGCGTTTCCCCTCTCTATGGGCTTTTCCGGGATCTATCTGGGCCAGGCCCTTTCGCCCATCCTGCCTGCTCTTGTGGGGCTGGTCTACTTTAAAAGCGGGGTTTGGGAAGGGAGAACGCCGGTGCATAAGCCGCCAGCACAGGGCAGCCGAAACGAGTAAAAGGAGAAAAAGAATATGAATGAATCAAATATCTATCCCCGGACGGGAGACCGTCAGACAGTTTATCTCAAGCATGCCGTGAAAGCTCCCAGTATTATTGTCGGGGACTATACCGTATACAACGACTTTGTTTATAACCCTGTTGACTTTGAAAAAAACAATGTGCTGTATCACTATCCCGTCAACCAAGACCGGCTGGTGATCGGCAGGTTCTGCTCCATAGCCTGTGGGGCCAGGTTCCTGTTCAACAGCGCCAACCACACGCTGCAATCTCTCGCCACATATCCCTTCCCAATCTTTTTTGAGAAGTGGGGATTGGAGCGGCAACAGGTGGCCAAAGCCTGGGACAACAAGGGGGATATTGTGATTGGAAACGATGTGTGGATTGGCTACGAGGCGGTCATCCTGGCGGGGGTGACCGTTGGAGACGGGGCTGTCATCGGCGCCAGGGCCGTTGTGACAAAAGATGTACCACCCTATACCATCGTAGGTGGTGTCCCTGCAAAGCCAATCCGAAAGCGGTTTTCTGAGGATCTCATCGCGGCTTTGCTGGAACTACGGTGGTGGGATTGGCCGGAGGAACGGCTCAAGGCCAATTTAGATGCGATCCAGTCGGGACGGCTCGATCAAATCAGATGACCTGTTTTACGGTCAAAGCTGAGCGGTTTATTTTTATTTGGGGTGTTGTGATGTTTTTGTAAAATATCACTTTTTGACAACCTTGCTTTTGCTGTTTCCGTTTACTTCCAATCTGCCTGTGGCCTTACATTTGGTCAGAGAGCCCTTCTTGACCAGGTGCAGCAAAACGGCTGCCGCCTGTTCGGAAGGGCTCTTTTCATATTCGGTTTTTGGGTATTGTACCCTCAGAATGTCTGAGAAGCAAGTTTTTCACATCAGGCATATCAGATTTTATTATGTAATAGACAAAGAATACACCGACTGAACGAAAAATCCACCTAAGGGGACGACAAACATTTCCTCTGACTGCGCAGGAAGTCGTTTTATCAGTTCAGCGTTTTCCGGAAGCATACTCGCCCATATGGATGTCTACCACTCCCCTGGGCGGCTGGATCAGAGCATCCTCATATCGGCATTTCCATTGAAGCTCCCGGCTCATCTGGCCGTCCGCTATGCCATCTATCGTTTCCCCATCCTTGATGGGGTTGTCATTCGCCAGAATATACGACGCCGCATTGTAGGCGTGGTTCACCACCCAGTTGGGATCCATTCCGTGGAAATGGTACTGTAGGTCCGGCAGGAACAGGGTACTCATACCCACCGTGTCGATGAGCATATCCTCGGTTCCCTGAATGTTAAAGAAACGGACATTGACCCCGAAGCGGATGAAGCGGTCCGCCCCCTCGATCTGGTGAGAACACACATCCTCAGCCAGAAGCAGCTTGCCGCAGTTCTGAAAGTAGAACGCCTCACAGGTGGGATACAGCTCCGCCAGGGCCTCCAAAAAGTCAGCATCCAGGTTGGCCCGCTCCAGAACTGGAAGCGCCGCTGCCAGCATATCCGTGGCCACGACCTGATACCGGCACTCCCGGAAGATCCGTTCCCGGTCCTCCTGACAGTCCCACATCTGACTCATGAGGAACGCGTCGAAGCCTTTGCCCTTAAATTTGCTGCATCCCATCACCATGAGCTGTACCGGAGCCTTGACATCCTTGAATTCCGCCATATGCTCCAGGGCGGCAAAGCCTGCTGTCTTTTTATCGTGACAGAAACACTCCGCCGTCCCGATGTGCTTTTCCATCACGGCGGTCATTTCTGCTTTTCCAGGCATAGACACCGGCTCTTTGAACAGCATCTGAATGAGATAGGGCCCGCCGGGACGGGAGCCTTTTTCATCATTCAAATTTTGCTGGAATACTTCATTGCTCATTTCGTTTCCTCCTTTTTGTTAGGGAATAACTTGAATCGAAACTCCAGTTCCTGCTGGACGATTTCTTGGGGCAGTTTCCGGGGATTGGCTCAGATACCAGTCCCGGTAGGCCCGCTTTTCCATGTCCTGCTCCTAAAGGTAGAGTTGATAGCCGGCCTTATCCTCATCATCCCATGTGTCATACTGTTTTTTGCCTGGATATGGCTTCCCGCAACTGCATCCAATTCCTCCACCGTGCGGCTCGCGGCCCAGGCGTGGTCCACATAGCCGCATGGGAGAAAAGGATGCGATTATTGGATGTGCCCGCGGAGAGCCGGGCAGAGGTAGTCCTGCTCCAGTTTGTTCCGGATTCCGCTCCAAGTGGATACACTTGCCATGTTACCACCTCTCAATCACAATAGATCCCCACCACCAGGATATAGTCATCATCTCCATGGGCATAGTACCATATGGTTTCGTCATCAGGATAGAGCAGAAGCTGGTCGCCACCTACGTCTTTCCAAAACTCGCCCGATACACAATACCGCTCTCCATGGAGGGTCAGATCAAACATTCCGAAAAGATCAATGATCACGCCTGTGGATACATAGATGCCTGCGGTCAGCAGGAAAAACTTCCGAACCTGGGACGGAAGCGTAAAGCCCAGCACTTTTTCTTGATTTCCAATCTGCTCCTCTGAATGGTCAGTGTTTGAGTTTTCATCGCTTGCCGGGGCACCTCCCATCAATCCCACCAGAGATACCAGACAGTGGACTGCCGCAGAACATCCGCCAGATTGCCCACTGTGGGTTCATCCTGCTCCTGATCCACAATGTCCGGGCAGAAGCCGTACTGCTCTGTGGCTACCTCCATGGCCTTCTCCTGGGAAACAGGGGCCGGGAGGTCAAACTCCAACTCGTCGTGGCTCATGGCGGCAGGGATGGCGCCATACTGCTCGAACCAGTATCTCGCCACTGCCATCAGGTCCGGGGTGTTGGGGCACTCATTCCAGTTGCCGAAGGGCAGGTAGGCGAAGATCTCCCAGGGGTTCTTTACCGGGATCTTGGCCAAAATGAGGGGATAGGTCATGTGGCTATCCGAATCCCAATAGCAGGAGAAGCGGTCATTGTCATAGCCGCCCTCCATCTCTCCAAGAACTTCCTCCTCCCAGTCCATGTCATCGTCCTCGGCTTCTTCCTTGCGCTGGCCGGTCAATGCCTCCAGGACTGCCTTGCCGTCCTTGATGGGGGCGGAGAGCATCTTCTTCCGGTACTCCGTCACGGTTTTGAGGTCAAATTCATAGCAGTCCGCGTCGTGCTCCGGGTCGGCGTTCATCACCAGGCACTCCAGCAGCGTCTCGTCGTCCACTCTGATCAGCACCGGCACGAAGCCCTCATGGGCGGCGTCCCGCCTGGCGTAGCTGTATGCCGACATGATGGGATCGTCATCTGCCATGGAAGGGAAATAGGTGCATTCACAGTCCAGATACTCCATGATGGCCTGAGCCACCTCGGAGGGCTCCAGCGTATCCTCGTCAAAGTTCTGCCCCTGCCAGTTGGCAAAGCGTTCTTCGATCACCTCTGCCATAGCCTGGTAGTAGTCCTCGTCAAAGGGGATGAACAGGTACGCCTCGTCCTGGATCTCCTCGGAGTAATTGCGCTCCGGCCCGATGACGCTGACGGCGTAGCTGTCGATATCGCTGGGATAGTAAGGGCTGTCGCTCTCTCCGTAGTAGTACCCGGCAAAGGCCGCGCCCTTCTCGTTGAATAGAGCGCCAAAGAGCTGTCCCTTCAGTACATCGCGGATGAAAGAACGCAAGTCCGCTTGCTTGATATCTGCCAGAAACGCCTGATACTGCTCGCTGTACCGCTCGATAAATTCTACACTCATCAGGTCATGCTCCATGCACCAGCGCAGGTAGATGGCCATGTGATTATAGGCGTTGATCTCGTCCACCGGCAGATGCTTCTCCCGGATGGTCTCCAGATGCCAGGCAGCATCGTCCATATTGCCTATGGGGTTCCCGTCCGAAAGGGTACCGCTGGTAGCGGCATTCTGACGGTCAGGCTCCGCCACAAAGCTGATGCCGTTCATTTTATCCAGCAGGGCGTCCGCGTCGTGGGCCAGTTTGTACTCCAGCTCGTCCCGGTAGAGGGGGAGCACCTGGTAGAAGTTGACCTCCTCGCCGCCCGGCAGGGTGCAGACCTCGCTGCCGTCCTCCGTCCCCTGGGGGGGCGTGAGAATGGCGGCGCACAGCTTCGTGTTCTCTGCAAAGTCCTCCTCATTGTCCATGGTATGGCCGAAACCCAGCCAAGTATCGCTGGCAATGGGCAGTCGGGCCAGGGTTTTCAACAGGCGGATGGGCCAGTACCACCGCTCATTCTTCAGATCCTCATGCTTCAGCTTCCAGTTCCTCGGCAGCGCGATGGCCAGCTCCGCCCGCTCCAGCTTGTATTCCGCCAGCGCCTCCGGCACATTCATCCGGTGGGCGCCCATGCCCATGGTGACCAGGGTGTAGTAGTCCCGCTCCTGGGAGGGCGGCACCACGCAGATGTCCACATGGATGTCCGGGGAAGACAGCTCATGGAACACATGCCCAAACTTGCCGAAATACTGCTGGATGTGCCCCTCGACGGCCGCCAGTTCCTCCTCCGTATAGACCTCGGGAACACTGGATTCCTCATCCTGGGGGGCTTCACCGTCCGGGCCGTCCTCACGGTCATCATCCGGACCGCCAGCCAATGACTCCCAGGAGATCTTTAGGGTCATCTGATCTTCCGGCAGGCCGACGCCGGGGCTGCGGGTGATGGCGTGCTTATCATCCTCCGCAAAACCGATGGTTTCCCCAGCGTGGAGTTCCATATCATTCTCCAGCACATAGGAGGCAAGGCTGGCTAAAGAGTCCCGCAGGTCGCCTGGCTCGGCATCGGTGCCCAGCACCTCCATCTCGTCCTTGCCGAACACATCCATGCCGTAGGTATAGCCGTTCATGCCGTTCTCATCCCGCCAAAGACCAAACCAAATCCAGTTGAAGATGGGCAGCTCGTCCTCCCGCATCATGTCTGCAAAGCCCTCGTAGAAGCGCGGTTCAAACACTACGCCGCTGGTGTAGATGCCGGTGGCGTATTTCTGGCGGCAGCAGGCAGCCACCAATTTGGTATAGAGTTTGCCCTTCCCCAGAACATCTTCCTCTTTGCCAAGCACCGCCACCATGATGTGGGCGCGGTGCTCCCTGGCAGCTTTTACGGCATCCTCCCACATATAGTTGTTTTCCGCGTTGGCCTCGGCTTCGCCGCCGGGAATGGGACAGGCCGCCAGACTGACGGCAGCGACCATGCCGCCCACCTCGAATACCAGGGCGTCGTCGCTCCTGTCCTCGCTTGCGTCGTATTCCTCCACGGGGATGTCCCATTTTTCCTTCATGTCCCGGATGAACTGCGCCTTGTCCCATTCTCCCCTGGACAGCAGGACAAAGCCGGTGAAGACGCCCGTGTGGTCTGTCTCGCCGTCTGTTTCCGCCTCGCCCCGCTTTGCGATCTCCTCCTGGCACTCCCGGATCACCGCCGGGGCGTTCTCATCCTCAGGGTCCAGCTCCGCCCACCGCTGGGCGTAGGGAATGGCTTTCTCCTCCTGCTCAAAGAGATACTGATAGGCATAGGCCATCCGCATGTTCCACTCCGCCTTGTCCTGGCCCTCCTCCCAAACGGACTCCAAGACATCGATGGCGCGGAGCAGGGCCTTGTCTCCCTTGTAACGGGGCGTGCCCTCGTCATGGTCCCCAATGATGGCGTAGTTTTCCAGCGCTCGGGCCAGAGCGTAGGTCGTGCGGTAGTTCCGCCAGTCCTCCGGGATGGCGTTCAGCGCCTGGATACAGCGGGTGTACTCGTCCGCGTCGTTCCACTGCTCGATCTGTGCGAAAAACTCCTCCGCGTTTTCCGGGGTGTAAGGGATATAGTCCATGCCCGTCAGCGGCTCGGCCAACTCGGCGGCCTGCCCCCCGTCAGCCGGCTCCTCCTCAGGTGGCGCTTTCAGGTTCACCGTGCCCGCTTCACGGCGGAATGTGTGGAAGCTGGCCCAGGGAATGCCGCTGTCCTCAAAGAACGCCTTGGCCATCCTGAGTGCGGTGCGAATGTCCCAGGCGATAAAGTCCACATAGCCGCAGAAGAGACCGGTGGCCCCGCCTGTGAGGGTGAGCACTTCCGGGCCTTCCCCGGAGGTGAACACCTCCTCCAGCTTGTCCCGGAAGTCGAAGAGCTTCTGGCTTCCTTCTTCCTCCCGCAGGGTATCCAGGGGATAGCAGAAGAAGCCCGCCACCGCGCCGTCGGCATGGAGAGCGTCCATGAAGTCGTTGTCTTCGTTCAGATAGCCGTTGATCAGAGGCACGCAGTTGGTGGAACCGGCGATCACATCCAGCCGCCAATCGGCGTCCGGGTCTTTATTGGGCTCCATTTTGTAGGCGAGGCAACTGTCTAAGTACGCTTCCGGGGCGGTGGAGAGGTCCACCCCCCGCTCTTTCAGCTTGTCCGGCAGCTGGGAGAGGAGAAGGGAAGGCTCCGCCCTGGGCCCCTCCAGCACATCGAAGCCGTCGATATACCACATGTGGGAGATCTCACCCAGCACCTGGTCGGTGAGGGTGGTTAGCATCCACCAGGCCCGGCCTTCCTCTTTCCGTAGCATGGGCAGCAGCTTTTCACAGTAGGCGGAGATAGTAAAACTGTTTTCACCCTGCTCCTCCAACCAGATCTGCACGTCATCCCCGGAGATATCCCAGCCGTCGTCAGTGCGCAGGCCGATATCCCGGATGGGCTGGCGGCCCACCAGGATGTTCCAGTGTTCCAGCACCTCCTTGGGGGCGTGCTTCTGAAAGTAGACCAGTTCAAACAGCTTGACCCTGTCCCCCTCCGGGGTGAGGATCAGCTCGTACTTCTCTCCGTTGAAGCCCATTTCGAAGGAGATCTCGTCAAAGACCAGGTTCAAAGTATCTTCCATTTGGGCCACAATCTCCGCGCCACGGGTGTGATCCTTGTCCTCGTCCATCATCTGGCGCAGTGCCCCTTCCATTTCGGCAAAGGTTTCCCACCAGTCCTCTGTCCGCTCCCGGAAGCACTCCGAGAACTGCGGCAGGGCAATGCCTTTCTTGCACGAATCAATCAATTCTTTGGTATCCGCGTCATCCGGGCGGGCCTCCAGCGCCTTTTCAAAGTACCGAAGGGCGCGCCCCTCCTGGTCCAGATAGTAATAGGAATAGCCCATGCGGAAGTTCCAGTAGTGGTCGCCTTCGAAGTATTCCTCATGGGGCTTCAGCAAAGCAATCGCCTTTTTGAGCATATCCTTGCCGCCTGGCTTATTTGGGTCTGCCAGATTGTTATAAGCCCGGGCCAGCTCACTGTCCATCTCAGGAGTGCGTTCCTCGGCGGGGATAGCCTCCAGCGCGTCAATGATCTTCTGGTATTCGTCGTTTTCATGCCACCTCTGGCACTGCTGTAAAATGTCCATATCCGGTTCCTCCTCATTTTCTGGTTTCCAATCTTTAATCGGCTGGAACACGCCATGCTCATCCCGCTCAAAGGCGCAGGGGGCGGGCGTATTCAAAAGCGGGATAATGTCGGAATCGTCGTTGCAGATCGTGTTCAGCTTGTAAAGCCCGGCGTTGTTGGGGTCGTCCATGTAATCATCGCTCTCGTCACCGGCGGTGAAGCGCCAGCCGCTGTCCCAGTCGCCATCCGGCTCCTCCCGGTAGCAGTAGCCAACCTTGCAGCCCTCCACCGTGATGCGGTTGGTGGCGATGCAGCCATCGGCCCCAGCCCAGTCGGGGAGCAGATTCTTCATGTCCTCCGCCTTCACATGGTAGCTGCGGTTGCGGCCAGCGGACTCGTACAGCTCCTTTCGCAGCGCCGCCACCTGATGGGCCATCTCCTCGATCTCCTCATCGCTCATCAGATCGTGGAGGTCATAGGACAGGGGATCTTGGGCGAAATCTGCCAGAGCCTTGTCCATAGCGTCGTGCTCCTCTGCCGTGGCTGTGACACGGATGCGGCGGGAGGGGGTGTTATACTCGTCCAGATCATGGAGGTTTACCCCGCCGCTGACACTACACTCCAGCAGGATAGCGGCCAGATCAGTGACGACATCAATGGCGAAGTGAAAGTCGATCTCCACGCCATTGGAGTGGGTGAACTCAAGATACTCCACCGTTTGGTGGAAGTCCCAGTTCTGCTTGTCCAGCCCGATCTTGGCAAAGATTTCGCTGAGAGGGATCTCCTCTTTCTTCTGGTCCTCCAAAAACGCCACAAGGTTCAGACTGTCATCGGAACCTCCAATAAAGTTGCCCCAGTATTTGTCGATATACATCCGTCATGCCTCCTTTTATTCCGGCCACTCATCGCCGTCACAACGGCTGATGAAGTCATAGTGCAGGCTCTCAAAATAGTCGTTGGGATAGGATTCACCATCCTGATGAAGCTCCAGTCCCTCCAGATCCATCATCTCATTGATATATGCAAGGGCATCATGGATACCCGCAATGTGTTCGTCCTGAAGTATTTCAGCCAGCACTTCTCTCTGCGCTGGTGTCAGTGCGGCGAAAAGATCGTTTTTTGCCTTGTTGTCATCCGTTTGGGGGAAACCATCGCCCTTGACCCACCGGGCCGTCATGCTGTCTTTACGCTCCACAAGGCCGTCAATAAATGCTTTATACAGTTTCAGCTCCTTGCTCATGGCAGATCCTCCATTCCCAAGCAATTTATTTCCGTATTAAACTCCCGTTGTCAATGAGGGCAGCCTCCCGGATGCGCCGGAGGGATTCCGGTTCCAGCAAAAGCTCCCGCAGGTTCGGGTTCTCAAAGAAGGACATGGGGTGGAACCTGTGTCGGCCCGGCCACAGCCGCTCCGTCGCCAACCGCTTCGCGGTCTGGAGCGCCTTCTCCCGGTCGCCCAGATAGGGATAGCGCCCGATAGGAGGACTCCGCCAGCGGAAAACCGCTGGGCCGTTCCGTGGTACAGCGTCTCCGGCGGCTCGGTTACGGGGAGTCCTACATCCACTTGGATGGAGTGCCCCTGGTTGGCTCGGATCAGCGTCCGGTCTTCATTGAAGGCATACCGCTGTTTGCTGTCGCTCCTCACAATCTCCTCCAGAATGTCCCGATTGATGGGGTACTTCTTACCGATGCCCGCCGGCAGCGCATTGACATCCGCCCAGCCATGGGCGTCCAATTGGGTTCTGATGACCTCCGGCTTGTGCCGAAGGATTAAACTCATATTTGCTGATCTTTGTAAGATCAGGTGTTGTCTCTCTCGTGCAGTGTCCTCCAAATGATCTCTCAAGCTGACTCTATCCGGATGATGGGCCGGTAGAAGTCATAGTCGCCGTTCAGTTCCTTCTCCTCCTGCACTTCCGGCTTGCAGTGCGGCGAACAGGGCAGGAAGCCGAGAAAGATTCCCAGTCCGCCGCAGATGCTGCGCCCGCCATCACCGCCGCAGGTGGTAAACCCTTTGCCTTTCACCACCTCCCGCATATAGGGGTCATAGGCGACGGACAGGCCGAAGAAGTTGGGTTCCTCCATATCGAAGGGCTTGTCCTCATCCTCCGGACGTTCAAAATGGTGCAGATGCATGGAGTAGTCCATTCCATCCCCCCAGGGGAACAGGGTGCGGCACCCGCCGCCGCACAGATAGGCCCACTCGTCCGCCGTAGGCAGCGAAAGACCCTGCTTCTCCAGTTGGTCAAGAAGCGTACCGTAGTCTGTGCGGTTATAGATCCAGATCTGAAAGCCCTTTTCCGTCCGCTCAATACGGGCTGACTGATGCAAGGTAAGGCTGTCAAGGTCGCTCCAGGCAAAATCCCGGAACTTCTTCAGCCAGTCGGGGTGGGCGGTCAGTCTGGGATCGTCCATCTTGACCGGCTCCCAGCAGAGTTCCTCCAGTTCCCGGCCCACCAGCATAGGGCCAATGGCTGCCTGCCGAACGGGAGCCATGCTTTCACGGATCATCTCCTCCGAATCACACTCCATCTCCCATTCCTGGAACAGATAGTCCAGTTCCTCTCGACTGTCCTGATTCAGTCCCACAGAGAACCGTTCCCAGCCCAAGGTGACGGTATCGCCAGGGACAAAGACGAACTCCCGGCCATCTTTTTCGAATATGCCGGTGGTGCAGCTTTGGCCCCAGCGGTCAAAGGTATGTAGACCGAGGAAGGTCATAGCATAACGAGCAGCCAGGTTCTCCATCAGCACCTGTTTCTCGGTGGTATCCATTTGATTGAATTGGGGGCGAAATCGTTTTTCGTTCATAGCAAGTCCTCCTACAGTCGATCCAGATTATCCTGTAAATTGCCTTGCATCAGATGTTGGGCGATAGCTCGGTTTAGTCCCTTATGGGGATGATAGGATGCCTGCTCTGCATCGTGGACACACTCCTCCATCAATGCCTCTGGTGAAATTCCTTGCCGCTTGCCATTGCGGTGGCCAAAGGTGTAGCACACCGATTTGAGAAAATCGAAGATATAATCATGGTTTCCCCGCATATTGGGCAGATCGTTGAAAGAACCCATTCCGCCGTATGCTAAAAGATGGTGGGCGACCTCCCGCCGCTGGGTCCAATCCTCAATATCCCGCCCCAGCCAGTCGAGCCAGTTTTTGAATTCCGGGTGGTCTGTCTGTAGGATTAGCCGCAGACAGACCAAGGCCTCAGTATAAATATCTGTCTGTTTCATCAGATTCCTCCTGATTGCTTTAACGCTCCATTGTGGGTGTGGCTCTCCCAGACGGCCTCAAATTCCGTTTTCTCTATCAAACAGGCATGGAACTCCTCACCCCAGACATGGGCGTTGAATTCCTCCACGGTGGGAATGGGTGTGATTTCAATGGCTCCGTCGTAAAGGTCGGGGATGTTGTGGGTGCGGCCGCCGGCGAAAATGTCAATGGAACGGAAGGCCAGCCGCTCATGCTCTGTGTCCACCTCATAGAGGATGACCGGTGGTTCTCCCTCCGGTGCGCCCTCCCAAAAGAGTTTGATGTACTCCATCTCAATACTGCTCCGTCACAGCACGGCGGGCTTCCTCGACGATGGCCTGTTTCTTTTGCCAAAGGTCAGGAGCCAATCTGTCCTGCATCTACCGGGCGTAAGATGCTGCGGCCAGCCAGCAGCTCCTCCAGTTTTTTGGCCAGCGCCTCCACAATAGCATGGCAGGGGTTTTCGTATCCTACGATCTCCAGCCTTTGCAGCTCGACACAATGGAGTGTTCCATAGAATCCAAGCATAAAGCCTGTTAATTCAGCAATCATCCGATAGCCCTCCATGTTGTTCACATCGGTCTGGCCCTCTTTGGCGGTCATCAGACCGATGATCCCCACCGCCACAGTGAAAGCGCCGCAGCAGGACTGCTCGGTCTGCATCCCAAGGCCCATGACGGAGAACATCTTCCGTGTCTCCTCGGACAAATTCAGATGGTAATATTCATTGCAGGCCATGAACATCGCCTCGGCGCAGGTCAGTTCGGTGCCGATGTGATAGTGGTTGACCAGTTCATAGAGTTTCATTTCTGCCATACCGTACTCCAATCGCAAAGCATTTCATTCTGCGTCACCCGGCGCAGCTCGTCCCGCACCTCCATTAGCGCAAAGCCCAGCAGGTTCTGCCCCCGCCACTTCATCGGGTCCTGGGCCCCCGGGGAGCTGGACGAGAGCCGGATGCCCCAGATGCTGTCATAGGGGCTGGCCTCCACCAGCACGCTGTCCCCGGTAGAGAGGAGAAACTCCCGCAGGTCACGGTTCTGGCTGAATTTGTACCAGTTGCCACCCAGCACAATGGCGTATTTGAACCTGTCCCATACCCTCTGGTCAAAGCCCCGCACCTTGCGGCCCAGGGCCTTGATCTGCCTGGGGTCGCTGCATTTCAAAATCTGGTCCCGGATCTTCCCGTCACCGAACAGCTCAGCTTTTGCGGCCATCATATACTGCTCCATGCAGAGATAGGTGTCAGCGATGGACCAGAAGTCCTCCATCCACCACTGGCTGAGGCAGCTTTTCGTTAGCTGGCCGCCCTCGGCAGGCTGATGGCCCCAGAATAGGTACAGTTCTCGCTTTCTCCCCATGGAAAATTCCTGCTGGAGCCACTGGTGGGTGTACTTGGGCTGGCCCTCCGGCTGCCATGCATCCACCCAGAAGTCACCATGCTCCAGCACCTCAACCTTGTCCTCGTCATCCCACCAGCCCATCCAGGTCACCGGTTCGGGAAAGAGGGTGCGGTATTCCGTCCGCTCCTCCGATGAGAGGGCGTCCAGCCAATCGCCAAATCGGTCTATGTAATCCTCCCCAGAGCCCATGCGCCAGCCGATGGAGTATCGCTCGATCTCCCGGTGAGCCAGCCAAGGGGGAGGCATGATTTTCTTATCCTGTAGCGCCATAGGGTTTGTCCTTTCCTGTTAGATGCTGCCGCAGTTCTTCTGTCATATCCAGTGGAGTACCGTCCAGGGATGCGATTTGTTCCAACTCCGTTTCAGTCAGACTTTTCAGGAAAATGCAGTATTCGTTTGGGTATCCGCCTACAAACTCCATTTTTGGTATCCCGATCTGCTGTGGGTCGGTGATCCACAGGCAAGGCTCCCCCGTAGCCCAAAACTGGGTCAGAGTAAGAACTTGGCCGTTGTAAATAACTTTCTGCTCCATCCTCATTCCTCCTGCATTTTCTTCAGCAGCTTCACGATCCGCTCCCGGTTCTTTGCGGTTTTCATGAAGGTGGGCAGATGGTCAGCCTGGGTCTTTCGTGGGATGCCCAGCGGCTTTTCCCGCAGGTCGGCGCTGAGATAGTCGATCAGATAGGCAAGATGTTCCCGGTTGAGAGACCAGACCGGCTTGCCTTGAAAGGAGGTCAGGAACCACAGTTCCAGACCAAACCAGGGTTCCTTTCCGTCCTTGATCTCAGCGGCATAGGAGAAAGCCTCCGCCGTCTTGTGTACCTCGCCCGACATGGTCGTCCCGCAATAGGGACAGGCCACATGGAGAACGGAAAAGTGCTGCTTTGCCTCATCTTCAATGTCTACCCGATAGCACCTGCCACAGTTCCTACATTGGTTATGTACATCGTAGCGGTAGACCGTCCGGTCGCGGGTTTCTTGATGGCCGCAGCTCAGGCATCGGAAATAAGCATTTTCATCGTCCGCTGTCACAATACCTGCACCGTTGCATTTTGGGCATTTCACCTGGATGCCGGAGGTCAGGGCGCTGTAGGTACTATATGTAAAATAGGGTTCATCAACCATTCGGCTCATCAATTCATATCCTCAAAAATCTCGTAGCTGCTCAAACTGTTTGATCAGGGCATCTTTCTGGAGCGTATCTCCCGGCAGGGCATCCAGGATACCCCGCAGGGCCATATAAATTTCATCCCGCTCCTCGGTTTCGATAAAGCGCATCTTATTGAAGGTCTGGGTGTAGGTTGCCACCGCCTCCAGCGCCTGGGTCTGGGCGTCCCCGTCCGGCTCAGCGGCCAGCTTCATCATCTGAGAACGAGTCTTGCGGTATTGATCGGCTGCCTTTTTCGCGGCACTGGCGGGGATATGCTCCGCGCCGTCCCAGCCCCGGAAGGGGTTGTCCAGATTTTGCGCCAGCCACTCCGGTTTCCGGGGCTTGGTGATTCGCAGATCCATGCCCGGCTTGCCTTTCCAGAGCTGTTTTGCCGCTTTTGCAGCGTACTCCGGCAGGCTGGTCATCCAGAACCAGTGAAGCTTTGGCATCTGCTCCGGGGTTGGGATGTCGGCCGCGTCGAAGCCGAACAGGTCGAAGGTGGAGAGGTCTGTCAGTTCTCGGAACTGTGCCACAGCAGAGAAATGTCTCAGGTTTCCCGGCGCGCCCCAGAGCCGCAGCTCCTTCAGGCTGGGATGAACAACGGGCAAGCCGGTCAGGTCAAACTCTTCCAGCCGGATACCATGCAGTCCCCACAGGTTCGGCAGCTCCGGGTGGGGGCGGTATTCCCCGATAAATTGGAGGGTTAAACCGCTGCCATTTCCGGCGGCATGGATGGTGCAGGCGTCCGGCCCCTTGTTCTGGAACAGGAGCTGCTCCGTCTCCTCGCCAAGCCACAGTTCCTCCAGGCCAGTCATGTCCAGCATCAGCTTTCTGACGCTGGTGCGCCGCAGATCAAGTGCCCTCTGACCGTGGCTCAGTAAAGTCAGTTCATCAAGGAAGGGGTTTTCCCGCAGAAACTCCAGCAGATCCGGGTGCCACCGCTCGCAGATGAGGTCGGAGAGGCAGGGCAGCGCCTCCAGTTCCCGCGCTGAGCCAAAGGGTAGATATTTGTCCATCAGCCGATGGCTGCTGACCTTCACCGGGATACCGCCAATCTCTGGCTCCCCGTCGCTCTCCATGGCCTCCTTGAAGGCCCGCCGCCGCTCCTCCGGGATCTCCTGCCACTTGATCTGACGGTACACCTCATAGCCGTCATTCCAGCCGCCGTAGGAGCGGCAGGGCTGGTCGGTGAAGGGCGGCAGGGTACCCACCAGTGTGTACTGGGGTGGGATCTCTACCGGCACCCGCAGCGGGTGAAGGTCACGGGGCCAGTACATGAAGTCCTTGTAGAGCGGATGGAGATGGGGCAATTCCTCCGCGGTCAGAGGGGCGTCGCCCACCCAATCCAGAGAGAGGATCACCGCCCAGGACTCCTTGCTCACCGTGTCCGGCGGTGCAATATAGGCCACCTGACAGGCGGTGTAGCGTTTCAGGTATTGGTTGTAGACCGTATAGACCGATCCGGCGCTAGCTTTCATGGGGCAGCAATCCTCTCATCCGTTCTTTTCCAGGTAGAATCCCCACACGCAGTTGGAGAACTCCCCGGCGGCAAAGCGGTGGATCTGCCCGTTGATCTCCACCTCATAGACATGAAACACTTTTTCCGTGCCGTAATGGGGATCGATGACCGCCGCTGTTTCCCGGCAGTCGCGCCAGCGGTATTGAAAGATATTTACGCCAAACAACGTACACTGCCCATCGAAACCGGATGTTTCAAATTTCCATGTCATTTCGTATCCCTCACAATCCCACGCGCTGCCAGCCGTCCAGCCGCTCCTGCACCGCGTCGATCTTCCAGCTCCCGTCCACACGCTTCATGAGGAAGCGACGGTCAAAGCCAGTATTTTTCTCTCTGGTGTAGATGCAGAGCTTGTTCCGGGTGAGCTGCTCCGCGTCCAGAAACCGCTCCCCATTGTAGGTGCCCTGGGCGCTGTAAGAGAGTGCCAACGGCCGGTAGCCCGGACGGGGCTTTTCGCTCACATACCTCTCCCAGATCGCCAGAAGGCGGGGCGCAGCTTCGGAGTCCTCAAATCCGGCCTGCTCCATATATTGCTCCCATTCTGTCATCTCGGCAAAGAAAGCGGACAACACCCTGCGGCATTCCTCCGCCGCCTGCTCGTCCAGCACAGTGGGCTTTTTGGCCTTCTCCCGCTGGATATGGAAGAAGTGTTCCATCTGCGCCTTGGTGAATTGCTCATGGGCCACCGGCTCGATCCGGCTGTTCCCGGCGACGGCCAGCAGACCATCATAGGTAATTGCGGTATGGTCGATCTGGATGTGGGAGAGCTTGGGGATGGCGGCTACCTGGAGCAGCCCGCCGTCGTCCAGCCCGGTGCGGTTGAGGGTCAAAAGATCCAGCTTGCAGTTTTGCAGGGCGGACAGGCCGCTGCCGTGGATGGCGGCGTTGCCGTCCAGCAGCAGATAGCGCAGCTTGGGCATGGCAGAAAAAATGGGAAAACAGGCGTCGGTGAGGGCGGCGTTTTCCACACCAAAGTTGACCATGCTTTTATGTCCGGCAAAGGCTGCAAGCAGTTCATCCGATACCGGGTAGTCCTTCACATGGAACCCCACCAGGGTGTAACCAGCCAGTCGCTCTATTAGATTCATGGTCAGCTCCGGGATCTCAAACTGTTTTTCTCCATCCAGGGTCAGGACACCGCTTTCCCATGCTGCTGTCCGCGCCCGTTTTGGCCATTCCATCGCTTGCCTCCTTACGCCTGCTCCTTGTAGCAGGCTTCGATGTCGATGAACCGCACATACACGGCGCAAATTTCGCCCTTTGCGCCATAGCCGAAGTAGACGGGATAGTAGCCATCACCCCAGCCGGAGGAGAAGACAGGCAGGTTGCAGTCCGTGCCCGGTATCGTCCAGTTGAGCCAGTCGCCGTGGCTCTCCTGATACTTGGGATGGGCTTTGGCGTTTTCCTCCATCAAGTCGCAGAACAGGTCGTTGTAGGGATCGATGTCCGGGTCTTCCTCCAGCCGCTTGGCCCAGTACCTCTTAAAGGCTGCCTGGGTTTGGATGTCCGCAATGCACCCCATCCCGGCGTCTACGCCAAAGCCAAAATAATCGTCCTCGCCCAGTTCCTCCTCCAGATCCTCTTTGCCTGTCATGCCCAACTCATAGCGGACAGGCTTCTCCTGGCTGACCTCCACCTTGACACAGGCGTAGCGGTCGCCGTATTGTTCACTGGGTACCACGCAGATTTTTACTGGGTAAGTCCCGGCGGGGATTGTCTGTATAAAGGGCGGCGTGTCCTCCAGCTCCACCAGCGGATCGCAGGCGAAGATCTGCCCGGTGGGGAAATGGACGGGGCCGATGTCCAGCACATCCACCGCCATGTTCCCAATCATTTTTTCTGTAAAATGGGCCTCCAGGTCAGCTTTGCAGGCCAGTTTGTCCTTGGTGGATTCGTATTTGTTCAGCCATTCGGTCGTAGGCATATCAGCTTCCTCCTGTTGATTCAGTTTCTTTATGTACTCGCTCTTTGAGTCGTCCCAGTAGCAGTTCACACACCGGCCATTCTGAAAATGATGGGGACAATTCGGATAGCCATAGAGAATATGGGCACATTCCGGGCACAGTCCCATCATCTGTGAAGAGCCTTTGAAAAACAGGCTGCCGCACTCATCACAAACGGCCAGTTCTTTTTTTGCCACGGGTATCACCAGTCCCTTTCCCGGATGGCCTCCTCGGTGTCAATGGGGATATTGAACCACTCCAGAATGTAGGCCACGGTAACGCCGATGCAATCACGGGCCACCGTTTCGATCTCGCTGTCGTTCTCGTCAAACTCCTCCTGAAGATCATTGATGCCGCAGACTGCCTCATCCAGCGTTTCCTGTATCACTTCGGTGTCGGTTTCGCCGCTTTCCAGCAAGTCGATGACCTTCTGGAGCTCGTCCTTTACCCTGTCTACCAGAAAAGCAGGATAGTAATCATCCTGATACATCTCGTCCAACAGCTTATAATCCGGGTCAAATGCTTTCATCGTGATTGCTCCTTTCTCATTCAAACATCAAACCGTATGATTTGGTCAGGCTTCCGTCGTCCTCATGGAAAATACACTGATACAGGGGCTGGCGCTGTGTTGCTTTGCGGAACCTCTCCAGAACAGGAGCCAGCGCCTCACCGGTAGGGATACCGAGCACATCAGACACCCGCCGCAAGCTGCCCCTATCCATATCTTCCAAGTTACAGTTACGCTGCCTCTGCCCATATTCCTCCAGTGTTTTGGAATCCACATACTGCTTTGTATCACAGCAGTCATGCCAGCAGATACAGCTCACAAGCAGGGAAAAGAGATCGTCCATGCTCTCAGCCAGACGGCCTGTCTCACCTTCGCTGCTGTAATAGCCGATGGAGCCATCTTCCAACAAGTGGTATTCTCCGCCGGAGCCATCTCTGGCAAATGCCATGCCGGGCAGTGTGAAGGTTGCTCGACCGTCCGCCTCATCCCGCGGGGACAACTCATCCAGCAGGAAGAAGTCAAAAAGCGAATCAAATTCCTCTGCCAAATTAGGATTTTCACGCAGTATTTTCAAATAATCCATAGCTATTTCCTCTAGTTTTGCTTGCGATTGATTTCTCATTGCTTCCCATCCAGCGCCTCCACGGTTTTCATGGCAGCGGAATTAAATTTACACTGCCGCAAATCGTGCTCAATCAGGGCGAACACATCGGGAAAGCATTCAATCTCATCCTGATACTCATATTTCGCATACAGTTTCCCGTACTCGGAGATCCAAACCTCTGCCGGGTAGTAGTAGCCGATATGACCGATAGGCTGACACCGCTCACCGGCGGCCTGTTCGATCTCCGCCAGCTCACAGCCGGACATGTCCCGAAAATAGGCGTCCTCCAAATGGTCTTTGATCCCGTTAACCAGGTAAGGAAACAAAGCAAATTCAAAGTCAGCCGCCCAGTTCATCTTTTTCTGCTCCAGGTACCACTCACAGCACAGGCCGAAATACTTGCGGTAAAACCGCTGGACGGTCTTCATCATCGGGACGCCATGATCGGCGTAATACTGCTCCGCAATGGAGATGTCAACTTTTCGCCCTTCGTACCACCCGGCGTACTCCATCAGCTGCTTGACCTTGCTTTTGAGGTCGCCGGAGATTAGGGTGCGTTCTTTGATCATTCGAACCATCTCCTGTCTACTACAGATCAAAGTTCATTTGGATAGCCGATCTTATCCAGTCCCGCCTTGATTTCCTCCCACTCGCTGCGCCTGGGGTTCAGCGCGGCGACCAGTTCCTTTGTCACCGGCGCCCCGTCCACAAGCCGGCGCACAGCTTCCAAAGGCAGGTCAACGGGAAGCCACTTCCCGTACTCCACATAGGTCTGTGCCTCGCCGTCGATTCTGGAGAGCAGATCCCTGGACGCATCCTCGCCGTCCATCGGATTGCAGTGCCAGGCGATGCCATCTTCCGTCCAGACGCAGAAGGTGCTTTTCATCTTCTTGACCTCATGGCTGGTCATGAGCTTTTGCAAAGCGGTCGGCATCCCGTCGGTCAGGTCTTCGATTCGGGGGAGTTTTTCCTCCCAGTCGTAGAGCTCGGAGTCCACACCGTTGATGACGCAGCCTTCGGGCGCAAACAGGACAATCATGCTTTGGCCGCTGCCATCGGTGGCAAAAAATGCTTCCCTGCCTTCGGCAGACGCATTGCTCTGGGATACTGGTTCCTTTGCACAGCGTCGTTTCCCCCCCGACAGTCTTTATACCATTGCAGGCGGATCTGCTGGATCAAAAGCGTGGGCAAGTGTTCCGCCCTTTTTCTTTCATCAGCTCTCATGGGTAATGCAGAAAATCTCCTTGTTCAAGTCAAAGTAGACCACCATCAGCTCGTCGGTGATTTCCGGGTTGAAAGACAGGTCCAGAATAAAGGCTTGCTGGCCGGTTTCGCCATCCACCAAGCTGCCAAAACGCTTGAGCCGCAAAAAGTCCACCATCTCGATAAAGGACAGCTTGGCCGGATCGATTCCCGGAAAAAGATCAGCCGCAATATCCGGGCCTACACCGTCCCGGTGGAACTGCATGAAAAAGGTCACGAGGTCGTGGTAGGGGCTGCTCTCGTCCGCCAGCGCCGCTTTGATGGCGGCTTTGGCCTTTTCCGCCAATGTCTCCGCCTCATCCAGCATTTCGCCCACCGCGTCCATGGCAGAAGGATTGTCGGTCAGTTCCTCATCTACATCAAAGAAAAAGGGCAGTCCCGTGTCCTCGGGAAAGGTAAAAATTTCCTCGGCGGGCGTGTATTCAAAATCAATGCGTTTACTGTTCAGTTTCATCAGGCTATCCTCCTTATCCTGCAAGGTTGGCATAGGTAATGCCCTTCTTCAAAGAGCCGCTAACCTCTACCGCATGGCCCCAGAACATATCGTCATCGTTATAATAGGCGGTAAAACGGCCGCCGGGAGAAACGGAAACCTCGGTGAGCAGGATGCGCTGGGCAAACTCCTCCTCCGTGATGGGGGCTGTCTCCGGGTCACGGGCGCTTTCCTCATCCTGGGAAAGCCAGTTGTTGGCAAGCCCAGTCAGGTTTTTGGCCGCAAAGTCCCGCATGGCCTTGTCCCAGGTTTCCTGATCTGTAACCAGCCTCTTGGCGGCGTTGCGGGCGCGGGTCCATGAGGGCTTGCTCTCAGCATTGACCTCCAGAGAAAGGCGTACATCCTTTCCGCACCACTGGATCTCACCCTCAAAGGCATCATAGTCCTTATCCAGCGTCAGCTCACCCAGCACTTCGTCCTGGATCACCACCGGCTTGTGGTACTCGTCCAGAATGGCCTGAAGCTCCGGGCAGTCCTCATGAGCTCTGACCACCTCGGAGATGCACCAGGGCCGCGCCACCAGGTTTTGCGCCCATTCTTCCTTCATCCGGCGGATCTTCAGACGGCAGATCTGCTCGTTGCGAAAGCGTCCCCAGCCCCTTTCGCCGTCCCGCTCCTCGTTGGTGACCGGCCACTCCAGCCGCTCCTCTTTGGGGCTGACCTTGCCGGTGTCACAGAACACCATGCCCAGCGTTACAACGGTCATTCCCCAAAAGTCTCCCTTGTTGTGATATCCTCCCCCGATACAGCGCTTGATCAGAGCGACCACTTCCTGCTCCTTAGGCTCGTACATCCCATAGAATTCCTCAAACATGGGCGCAACCTCCTTTACAGTCCTTCCAAAACCGCCGCAATCTTGGGGAGAAACTCCGGAGAAACTTCCTGTTCCAGTGCGCCTCGGTAGGCCAGCACCGCCTGCCAGGAGTAGTAATAGAAGCTGTAGAACAAGTCCGCGGGGAAGACCTCGTCCTCCTTGTAGCGCATCTCATCTTCTTCCTCGTCGTATTCCTCTGACCACAGGTATTCTTCTTTCAGCAGATCAGAGAAGCAGGGGAGGGGAGAGGCGTGTTCCATCTCATCTCCATCGTGGAAGCACTGGAGGATGCAGGCAAAGAAGTCCAGCAGCTCCCCGGCAAGGAAGCGAGCCACGGGGTTCTGGCCGCTCTCCATGAGGGCCTTCTCCAGAATCCGGTTCAGGAACACCGTGCCGAAGGGGGTGGCGTGCCACAGGGTGCCCTGGTGCTCCAGGTTGGTGGTGAACACGTAGAGGGACTTTTTGACTGACGCCAAATCACGCATCTGTTCCAGGACTATCAGGTGAGCGGGAAAATCCGTCCCCCGGCCATAGGCGGTGGTGAGCCGATGCCACGGGACATCAGCGACCTTGAGCTGGCGGATGTAGGTTTTGTTTTCTTCTGTCATGTCGTTGCCCTCCTTATCCCGCTGTCTGACTGCGGTACATCTTCTCCAGCGCGGTGTACCACCGTTTCAGCATGGTTTCCAGACTGGTTTTCCCGCTGCGATCTGTAAAAACAAGAAACTTTTGCAGCAGTCTGGGGAACAGATATTTGCCCGCTTTTGTCAGGTCCTGATTGAGATAGACCATCCGAAGGATACGGCCTTGCTGGTCCAAAGGGTTCTTTTTCAGCAGTTCCTTGTCAAAGCAGAACCGAAGGAACACCACATTCTCATCGTAGAAGTCCTCCACCACAGCCGCGCCAATGCTGGTGTATGTGATGTCGTACACCAAACGGCTCCAGTCAAATTTCTCGGCATAGAGCAGTTTCAGCGCCTTCTCCCAGTGTTCCTCCGGGATCACCAGCATCCTGTGCTGGGCGGTGCCGGAGTAGCCGCGGTAGACGGGTTCCGGCTGCCCCAGCAGTTCGCTCACACTGTCGGCATAGACGAAGCACAGTTCCTCATCGAACAGGCCGCCGATAAAGTTGCCGTTGCAGTACAGCATATAGTTCTTGAACTTGGCGGGAGAAAAAGAGAGGTTGTATTCCTGCGAGTCCAGGATTTTATATACCTTGTTCAGAAAGTCTATTGATATCATGGCATTGCTCCTTATTCTTCAAACCCACCCTCGATCATAGGACTTACTTCCTCTGCTGCTTTACTTGATAGGGAACGGTTCGGCCCAGCACCCGGCCCTTGCCAACGGAATTGGCCCCCTCATAAATCAAGAATTCCGCATTGTGTTCCAGCGGGCCGTAGTCCACAGTATCCGGGTAGAGGGGCTGGGCATTCCCCAATGCCGGTTCATCAAATACACACTCGGTTCCATCCAGGAAGCATACACCCAGATACTCAGCGGTTCCCACGACTACAAAATGGGGGCTATACTTTCCGCTGACCAGGCTGGGGGGAGCCTTTCGTTTGCCGCTCCAAAAGATGACCTCCACATGGAGCACCGCCCGGTTTTCATCTGTCCCGATCATGCCAGTCCCTCCGTTCCAGCTTACTCTCCGAATCGCTCGGCAGCATCCTGATAGACGGTGATGCTCTTTGCCACTTTCTTTTTCTGGCTGCGAATGTGGAAGTAGCCCCGCAGAACGCGCTTCAGTTCCGGGTTTTCCACCTTGCGGGGCAGTTGTTCCAAAGCCATCATTGGCTTACTCCTTTTTAATCTATCCCACAATGGTGGTTGCCTTGACGGTCAGATTTTCGAAATCCATAGCGATCAGCTTCTCGGCGGCCTGTGGGGTACACATGAACCAGGTGCTCACGCCCCAGGCGTCCATCCTTGTGACGGTGAAGAAGTCAGTTTGGGCAGAAGTAGGTTCTCTTGCGTCAATATAGTAGTCGGAGTAGAGATACACCAGATCCACCTCCCGCTCCGGAAGCCACCTGGCCCGGCGCGCCCGGAGCTTGCCGCTTTTCAGTGTCTTCTCTCTGGGATTCTCGAACCACTTCAGCTCCTTGATCTTCAGGCCGGTGAAGGTATCCATCAGCCGCTGGGCGATCTCCCGGTGGGTAAACACCCCGCAGTTCCAGGGGCCCATCAGCCAGGTCATGATAAAGTCACCCACCTTGCTGCCGGGAGCAGGGGGCCCATAGACGCTCTCATCCGCCCACATGACTTCCATCTTTTCGCATTGATCAGGCTGGGGACAGGACCGCTTGTTGCCGTAGCGGTACATGATATTCACATAGCCGTAGTCCTTGCCGGTCCGGTCATGCCCGACGGATTCTATTTTATAAGCGGTTATGGACATTGCAACTCCACCTCCTGGGCCAGTGCAAAGTCATTAGGGTTTATCCTAATCAAGTTGATCCTGCACCTCTTTGGGCAGGTCATTCCACAAAATATCATATGTAAACTCCCGGATCTCCGGATAACACTCCCGCGCGGTCTGTTCCGCAATATTCCGGTCGAGATAGTGCATCTCCTGGTGGAAAAACCAGTTGAGCTTTTCCATGAGCCGGTAGAGACGGATCTGTTCTTCCTGGGTCATGGGGTACCTCCTTAGATTGTCGGAGGATGGAACGGCTGTACTCATGCCAGCTCCGCATCCAAAATCTGTACTTGTTTTCCTTCCTCGTTCACATAGTAAAGCGCAATGTAGTCAATGCCATCCCGCTTGACCTGCTCCCAGGGCATCCGTCTGCCGCTGAGCAGTTCCACGGTATCCGCCTCGTCCGCCTCGAAACCCTCTTTTTCATCCTCATAGTCAATGCTGTAGCCCAGCTCCAGCACTAGTTTGGAGGCGGGGATCTCATACCGCTTAAGGGGGCGGTGTTCCAATTCAGCCGGATCATGTTCATCACAGAACAGATTGTCATAGCCATGCCGCCCGCCGTCGAAGATAATGAACGCCTCGCCGCTCTCCGGGTCACGGGCCGCCACCAGTCCGGGGGCCTCGTCACTATCTACAATATAGGATTGAGGCTCCCCCTTCACTGTAAGCAAGTCTCCGTAGTACCACACCTCCAGCAGTTCATTGCCGGTGGTGGAACACAATGTCACGGTGGGCAGACGCTTCTCGGCCCACTCCTTCACATGGCCGGTGAGCCAGGTAGGATATTTTTCAGTCATCGTTTCGGCCTCCTTACAACATCCAAGACATAACACTGGTCACAATCAGCACGATCCCCAGCAAGAAGAATATCACCCGCCGGGAGCCGCGGCCATAGCGGTGGGAGTCCGGCTTGCCGGTGGGGTCGCAGAGCCAGTTCCAGTTCATGATCGCACCAATCAGCAGGACAGCGCCGATGATCAGTGTCACCCAGCTCCAATGCTCCTGCAAAAAGGCTGTAATCTGCTCACTGTTCATTCAGGTTTCTCCTCTCTTTATCCCTGCATATCCGCACTAATGGGGCCTTTTTTCAGTGTCCCATCCACAGTGACCACATGGCCCCAGAACATATAGTCGTCCTCGTACCAGGCGGTAAAACCGCCGCCCGGAGAAACTGTGAACTCGGTGATGAGGATGCGCCGGGCGAACTCCTCCTCCGTGATGGGGTCTTTCTCCGGGGCCCGGTCGGTCTGGTCATTGTCTGCCAGCCATTCGTTGGCCTGAGCAGTGAGCGTCTGAGCAGCCATCGCCCGCAGGGACTTGTCCCAGACTTCCTGATCTGCCAACAGTTTCTTCATCACATTGGTGACGCGGGTCCAGGATGCTTTCTTTTCGATCTCCACATCCAACGAGATCCGGACTTCTTTCCCCATCCACTGGCAGGTTCCATCGAATGTGCTCATCTCGCGATCCAGCGTGAGCGTCCCCAGCACTTCATCTTCCAAAAGGATGGGCTTTGTGTACTCCGCCCAGAGCTTCTCCAGTGCCGGACAGGATACACCTTCCTCCAGTACCTCCGTGACATACCACTGGGGTTCACTGAGGGCGTCGCCTTTCCAGCCGCGGGTCTTGATCCGATAGATGTTGCCCTTGGCAAACCGCTTGGAATAGTCACCGGATTCCCTTTCCTTGTCCGTCAGCGGCCAGCTCAGGCAGCATCGGCCGGAGAGCACCTGTCCGGTCTGGACATCCGCCATGGCGAGGGCATGGGTATGCGCCGTCCAGAAAGTATCCAGAAAGGTCTTGTCCGCGCTGGTGCCGCTTTGGATCAGCACCAGCTTTTCCTCATCTTCCGGGGCGTACAGGGCAATAAAGTCCTTGACTTTTCTCTTTTTCATGGTGTTCTCCTCACACAAATACCTGCCGGTATTTCTCTCTCAATTCTTCTGGGGCCGCTTTGATGACCTTGCTGCCACCGTTTTCGGAGGACGGACCCCAGATGGCCCAGAGTAGGCTCTGCCAAGCGATGGCCCGGAATTTCGGGTCCTTATTTTCTTCTGACAGGAGATAAGCGGAAAAGCGGCGCTTGACTGCCAGTAGAGCATCCAGGCTTTCCGCATTGGCAATCAGACTGCGGAATTCCTTGGCAGGCTTCATCCACTGCATAGACAATGCGCCCCGAACCAATACCCCCAGTGTCCATGGTTGAAAACCAAACTTCCGGATAAAGGCATGAAGGAATTTCTCTTGCAGGGAGGAGTGCTCGTCGTCGCAGAGATCCAGATACTCCGTCACGAGCGGTGCCCACTGTTCTCCTTCCAGTCCCAGAGCAAACACGGCGAAGGTTCCGGGCATGGCGCAGGATTCATCGGAGAGGTTGTTGTACCATTCATACTCCCGCATGGCCAGCCGTGCATACCGCTCAATATCGGCGTGTAATCTGGGGTATTGGACAGCACAGGCAAAGAACTGATTAACGCCCTTTTTAGGAAGTCCAGGAATGGGCAGATAGTTTTTCTCTGAGCCACGGAACTCCACCGAGTAACTGCGGGGGAATTCCTCCTGCTCCAGCACCGCACACAGATAGTCCAAGACTTCCGCATAGCACTCCTCTGTGCAGTCCCTGGCGGTGATGCGGACGGTGGCAAACGCATCATTGGCCGAGGCGGTCAGGTGCTTTGTTTTCCGCGTTTGGATGTTAGGCGGCAATTTGCCGCTGCCATTGGTTTTCAGTTCTTTTACCATGTCGGGACGGAGCTGGGAAACCAGGCCGAGGATGTGTTCGGTTTTGAGAGACTCAAAACTCTGCCCATACACGGTGTGGCAGACTGCCACATAGCAGGCAAAGCGCAGCAGCCCTTCGTCCACATCCTCCAGGCGCAATTCCGGACACACCGTGCAGGGCGGAAAGACGGTAAACCCATCTTCCCGCTCTCCCACAAGGAAGAACCGCTCCTGCACCTGCTTTTCTATGTACTTCTCCAACTCATAGCGAATCTCCTCCCAGCAAACCAGCCGCCGCATGGCATCGCAGAGGGAAACCGCATCCTCGCAGGGAAATCCCTTCAGCGGCAGCCGGGAAAGATACCGCTCCAGCAGCTGATCAGGGAGAAAGGGCGTTCCGTTGTGGTTTCGCACCACGGTCGGGTAATCGGAGTGATTTTCACGAGCAGTGCCGTCCAGAACATCCTGGATGCAGAGATCCGCCTCCGCCAGCACCTCTGGAGAAGTATCCGGCTTGTGGATCAGGTAGTAGCGGCCCTTCACGCCGTCACGCTTTGGCAAACTCATCGCATGCGCTCCTCTCAGGTCTGCTGATGCTGCATGGATAGGATTTGGCAATCCGGACAGAACTCCACATAGAGCGTTCCCTCCGCACAGTCATACACCGTATCCCACTGGATCTGGGCCAGATACTTCATGGGCTTTCCGCAGTGGGGGCAGATGGTATATTCCGCGTCCTGCACCCAGTTGGCAAAGCCGCCAATGGTGTTCACATCGTCGCAGGCAGCGCCGTAAAACAGGGGCACAGGTGTTTTGGCCAGCACAAAAGAATTTTCGGTGAGTGCCTTATAGTCCTCTGGCCGGACATAGCATTTTATCCCCTCCGCCCCGTCAAAGAGCTCCGAGGGAAAGACCTCCACGCCGCCGTCCAGGGTAAAGCGGTTGAAGGCGGGGCCTTTCAGGAAGCCCACGCAGTTGGGACAGCAGGTGGCTGTCAGAATACCGTCCAGCCCCAAGGACTTCAGCCGCTCATCCCGCCCATCCAGCACCAGCATATCCACCATATGCCCGCCACAGTGGGGACAGGTGTCCTCCCGTGCCCGTCCAATGCGAACGGGAGACGCTTCGTCGGTCGCCCCCTTGACCATAGGATAGCAGGTATTGAAGTTGAGCTGCGTCCGATGGCCATCCTTATCAAAGGTCCAGCCGCCGCACTGGGCATAGCTGGACGGATCCACATAGAGACTCTTGCGCCAGGGCCGGGGGTTCCGCTCCAGTTCCAGCAGAGTCTCCATTGCCTTGTCATCTCCCTGGAAAGCAAGGCAGGACATCAGTTCGGCAGCATTTTGGGAGCTATCCGTTTCCAGTAAAGCGGTGATCAGCGCATCCCGTACATCATCCGGTGCTCCGTAATAGAGTTCGCAGGGATAGAGCCCCTCTACAGCCAGTGCTGCCCGTTGGATCTCCGGGGTAATGGCATCCCGGTAGCCTAAAAGCTGCCAGAAGTCGGTAAACTCCGGGTCTTCCATATCCGCCAGCCGCTGGATATTCTGAATCAGATTTTTCTGCTTCTCTGCAATTTGTTCCGGCATCCATCCCAGCGCGGTTTTTCGGCTTTTCTCGCACTCGCATTTCCAGCACAGTCCCTCGTAACCCAAGGGTGTCCCACAGCCGAGGCAGGTGTATTTCAGGCTCATATTCTCGGACTCCTTTTCGAAGATAGAAAAGCGCCCTGCGATATCCTGTCACTTAGACAGGTTAACGCAAGGCGCAAAAAGGCCGCAAGAAAGAAACCACATCCACCCCCAGATGTGGTTTCCGCCACACACAAAATCCATTTTTATATAGAAATAAAGTTATCTTTAACTGATTCGTGTGCATCTCCCAAAAACTTCCGCCTACATCACGCATGATCCCATGCGTACAGTGTAAGTTGCTTGTGATACTTTTATATATGGTTAGTTGCTTCTTTCAAACCATAAGGTCGGATGGTTCTTTTCCATCATACCTAATTACATGGAAATTATCAACTAAAACTTGAATTGATAAAATCCCAGAAACTGTTCTCTGTTAGGAAAACACATAGATGATGACTGACAACGGGCGTACCAATTTTTAGCACGCAATATACAAAGAATAAGCACTATAAAGCATATTCAAAAAAGCCCTTGAGACATACTATCAAGAGATGAGTAAAAAAGTGGGCTACAAACAAGCTCCAATTCTCCAAGAATTCAATTATTGCAAGAGAAATCAAAGCCTTTATGCCTATTTTTGAGTGTTTTTCGTGCTTTTGTTTTTTTAAAGAATTCTCGTCGCTGCTTATGATGGTCAATTTTTATAAAAATGTATATATTTTGGTTTATCACAGAAAAATTTTTGATTGATTGCCACTGTGTTCGCTACCCCAAATGATAACTTTTTTGATAACAGTTCGCCGTGCCCCTGGATAGTTCTCTCTTTCTGGGATATGTTGTGTTGCTGCAAAGGAGGTACATCATCATGGCAAAACGCAGGCCATCCGGCGACGGCATGGTACGAAAAAAGGAAGACGACCGCTGGGAGGGCCGGGTGGTCATCGGCTACGATGAAAAGAACCTTCCCAAGACCAAGAATGTCTTGGCCAAGACAAAGAGCGAATGCGTAGAGAAGCTGAAGCAGTTGCAGGAGCAGTACGCTCCACCCAAGTCAGACAAGATTAAGCTCGAAATGCCCTTCGGAGAGTGGATGGACTTCTGGTATCAGAACTACTCTAAGCCGAAGCTTCGACCCACCACCCGTTCGGGCTATGAGGGCAGGATCTATCGGCACATTATCTCGGAACTGGGAAACATCCCTCTGGATCAGCTGACACAGAATGACCTGCAGCAGTTCTACGCCCGACTGAAAAAGAGCGGACGGCTCCTCCACGCGGAACACTACGGCAAGGGGCTGTCCGACCGCATGGTGCGGGCCTGCCACATGAACTGCCGGTCCGCTTTGGAGAAGGCAGTGCAGGAGGGGCTGATCCGCATGAACCCCGCCGTCGGATGCAAGCTGCCGCCCAAGAAAGCACGGGAGATGCAGGTGCTGACCCGTGAGGAGATCCAGCGGTTTCTGATCCACGCAAAGGCGGAGGGGTACTTCGAGCTGTTCCTGCTGGAACTGACCACCGGCCTGCGGCGGGGAGAACTGCTGGCCCTGCAATGGGATGACCTGAATCTGGAGACCGGAGAACTACAAGTCACCAAGCAGGTCTACCGGACAAAGGAGGACGGGCTCCTGATTTCCCAGCCCAAAACGAAATCCTCCATCCGCACGGTCAGCCTGCCTCCGACGCTTCTGAACATTCTGAAAGAGTACAAGGAGAGCGTAAACTCCCGGTGGATGTTCCCCGCGCCGGTGAAGGAGGACTCGCCTCTGGACCCGGCCTACATCAGAACGCGGCTACACCTCATCCTGGAACACGCCCAGTGTAAGCAAATTCGTTTCCATGATTTACGGCATACCTTTGCCACCATCGCTCTTGGAAACGGGATGGATGTGAAGACCCTCTCTGCCATGCTGGGCCATGTTTCGGCGGCCACCACGCTGGACATCTACACCCACATCACAAATCCCATGCGGTCTGAGGCAGCGGCCAAAATCGACCAGAAAATAGGGAAAGCGGCTCCGCAGGAATTACCTGCGGAGCCGCAAGAGAAGCGGACGATGACCACATTCCAGCCCTATGCAGGAAGGAAACGGAAGCCCGGCACCGGCTGTATCACCCAGATCAGCGAAAACTGCTGGGAGGGACGCTACTCCCCAATGTGGCCGGACGGCAAAAAGCACTCCCGTAATGTGTACGCTAAAACACGGGAGGAGTGTGAGGCGCTCCTGCCTGGGCTAATCGAACAGATGAAGGCGGAGATCAAGGCCATCAAGGAGAGCAGAAACCTGGATGCTATTCCGGACGGGATCAGTGAGAAGAAGAAAGTCATCGCCGCCTATATGCGGGAGCATCCGGAGGTTACCAGCAAGAGCGCCATCGCCAAGGCGGTGGGGACAGACAGGAACACGGTACGGAAATATTATGACGAGATTCGTAGTGAGTTGGGGCTGAAATAAACTCAGAAATTGCGGCGCATAAACAAAGATAACCCCTCTGGAGTTCGCTCCAGAGGGGTTTTGGTCGGAATGTAATGATAGGACTTGGAAAAATCCAGTCATATCAATGATTTGGAAGCAGCAGGCAAAAGGTTTTTATCCTATCAAATGCGATAGTCAGAAAGATCATCCGGCTTTTCGGCAAATGATTTTGTCTGATCGACTTCTTTTTCAAATTGCACCTTAATGCGCTCGTTCACATGTGCATCAAGGATTTTTACTACTTTCACATCTTCTTCTCTGACAGGAATTGTAGCAATATCATTCTTTTCACCGCACTGAGGAAAATTAACCAACCAATATCCGTTGATGTTTTCTGGTTCAGTGATCCACCCTTGCATGCCTTTATGAACACCATCTCTTGCGTACATTTCTTTTTCGACGATAACTTCTACATGATCCATGTATGTCATATTATTTACCTCCGTATGGTGTGTTCAGTTTTATCTGTCCGTTGGGTTTCACCATCCAACCTGTGACAAAAGAAATATCGCCGAAGCCATCTTTCCTTGGAATAGTTACTCTGATATTGATTCTTTGTCCAAACATATTTAGCTTTCCAAGCTCATATTGCCCAGAGAGATATCTTTCCCTCCCTTGCCGTTCTATCTCTGCTTGCAGCCATCTTGCATCGTCAACAGTATATCCCCATTCTTTGAAGAGTTTTTCTTTATTGTGTGTCTGCAGACCGGTTGTGTTAAATAAATAGGGATCAAATTTACCATAATCGCTGTATACTGAAACATTACCAAACACTACAGCGTACGGAATAAGATCCAGTGTGCAATGGCAAAAAGGATGATGCGGACAAGGCGGGGCTTTTTCTTCCTGAAACCAACAGCCATCCAGCCTCAAACATTCCTCGCAGTGCGTTTTGCCCTCTGAATGGTGCGTCCATTGGACCCAGTTTGGCTACTCTGCCGTTTTCTGCGGCAGCAGCTTTCCTGTATGTCGTTTGTAGTATATCATATTTCCACCTATCATGTAAAATCAGACTTCTACATATAGGCAGCAAAAAGAAAAAAGTAGTACATTTCTGTACCACTTTCAAAACTAATTTGCAAATTATTAAAAAATGGGTGGGCCCTTATAGGACTCACCCATGGTCGGAGTGGAATTATAGGATTCCACGAAATTACGAACAACAAAAATGGTATTCGGGTCGTTGGCAATCAGTATTTCACGATATTAGTATTACTCGGTTTCGTCGTCAATTTGAAAAAGTGCCGTAATATCAATAATATTATTTGCCGGAGGCTTAATGTTAAGTGGTACTGCGGCACGAGTAAGGTTTTCTACAGTTTGACTGGCTTTTTCTTGGGCCTGTTTTTTCAGTTCTTCTAATTCAAAACGACTGCGTTCTGCATCCACTTTGGCTTTTTCTGCTTCGGCTTCTGCTTTATCAGCTTCAGCTACTTTAATCCGCCTTGTTTCTTTTCTGTAAAGAAAATCAGCCACGAGGTCTTTGATTTTTTCTATAGAGGACGGAAATTCAATTCCAGCGGCTTTTCCTCCAAACAGAATAAAATATCCTAATAAGATGGGGACGAGGTGGTCTTTCAAGAAAACAAGAATATCTTGTCCGAAGTTTGTGAGGAAGAAAACTACATCGCCTTCAGAGTTTAAATTATATTTTCCGGTTAATTCACGCCGATCATCTGAGATTAAGTCCGCCATGGATAAGGTGAACAGTGAAAAATCAAAGGGGTTAATATCTCTGGGCTGTCTAATATGATACTTGATGATTAAGCGGTTAGAGTAGACGGACAAATCATAACAGCAGCTTAAGATAGCGTCAGCATACTCGTTTAGAGAGCTCAAGCTGTGACGGTTGGAAACCAGGCATTTGTAGACCATGGGAGGTGCAGAGCTCAAATCAACTTTTGATATGATAGAAATATGCCGCCGCTTTTTATATGGGCAATTCAGCCCTAAGTACGTTCCTGTTTCGATTTGGGTATGGATCTCTAACTCTTTTTCTGCTGTTGCGGTGTCCAAATCAACCTCAAAGTAATCACCAATGGTAGCAAATGCGATTTCAGATCTTCCGACGATCATCGCAATGTCGCCAGACTTTATCTCCTCTATAAAACGACGGCATTTATTAAGGGCAGTTCCGGGCATTTTATCCGGATAGTTACTGTCCTTAAGGATTTGCTTATAGTAATCGTCATCATGGCTACCCGATAAAACCGCCTCGGTTAGAGGGTTCCACCCAATAGCAATATATCCCCCAGCAACATATTCGTTATAAAAAACGCCTTGCTTGGAGCGCACCATCCAAAAATTAGTTGTGTCCGAAATTTGAGGAATTGAACTTGATACTGTTTCAACAGCAGAAATAATATCATCCAAAGTATTAATCATGGTTGCACCCCACTATCTTGAATGTGTTCTATGGTCTGGTATACATATATTACCCCAACAATATACATTTTTCAACTAATTTACCGTTTTGTATTGGCTCTACAACAGTGTTCTATTCGCCAAGATATACGATTTAACTTCGGGACAAATTGTCCCAAACCGTTCCCCCCCAAACATGGCTCGGGTGGTATATCCCCCGTCGCCGCATATCGTTCAGAACAGCCGGGAGCTGTCCGTCAAGGGTGCATCAGCACCGCCGTTTATCGGCGGCTTGCCCTTGACTGGCGGCCCCGGCTGTTCTATTTTCCAGCGGCGTGACGGGGGATGAATCCTCCAGAACCGCACCCTTTCCCATGACTGGGAAAGGGTGGGGGGATTGGGTTGAACATGAACGGAGGTTGACTTATGAACTTTACCAACAGTCCCTATGAGCGCATGATGAAAGAGATCCCCCATCCAGAAACACCCGCCCCGCAGAAGGCACCGGAAGGAACGCCTTGTGCGGGGTGTCCTTATTGGAAGGGGATCGGCTGTCTTTTCTGCTACCGGGAGCACCTTAAAAAAGCAGGACTGATGTGTGGACATTTAGCCCGAAAAAACGCCCTGTTTGCAAGGGTTTCCAGCCTCGGTTTTTGAGGGGGTAATACGATTATATGTCATGCACGGATATTGCTAAATACTTTCCACATTTTCCGATCTGCCGGGGAACAGTTTTGGCTGTTCCCCGGCATTTTTGCTTTGGGACATTTTGTCCCAAAGTTAAGGCCCGGAGCGTCAGCACCGGGCCGCAGCCAGCCGGGTTTGGGGAGGCTCCCCAACAAGTATTTTGGCAAGCATTTTTGCCGCCCGACGGCGCAAAAATATCGAGTGTGTTCACACTCGAATTGCTTGCCAAAAACGCAAGTGTGGCTACACTTGCCCTGCTTGCCGTTAAGGAATGTCCCTTAAAACGGCGCAAAATATAGCGTAGCTATTTACATTCTTGATTGGAACGGCCAAAAGAGATAAAATTAGTCCTGCGCGTGAAAACCGCAAGAATTATGAAAGGTTTCAGCCCGATTTTTGTTATCCTATATGCCAGAAAGGAGGAAAGCAAAATGGAGAACAAGACTGTAATGAGTATTGAAACAGTCATTGACTATATTGAAGCCAATCTTGACGGCAAGCTAGATCTGGAAATGGTTGCTGAAGCAGTTCACTATTCAAAGTATCACCTGCACCGTATGTTCACCAGCACAGTAGGCATGACAATTCATGATTATGTGCAGCGCCGTCAGTTGACCGAAGCCGCAAAACTTTTGGTGTTTTCAGATAGACCGATTATTGAAGTCGCCTTTATCTGCGGTTATGAAAGTCAACAGGCGTTTTCTTCTGCCTTTAAGTCAATGTATAAAATTCCCCCTGCGGAATACCGGGATAACCGGGAATTTTATCCTTTGCAATTACGATTTGCTTTGCACAGAAATGCGGCAAACAAGGTGTTTGCCAAGGATGACATTTGTTTGGCAGAAAAAGCGGATATTCCGGCATGGATGAATTTAATGCGGCTGGTGATCGACGGATACCCGGTCATGAATGAAGCAGACTATTTGAATGCGATAACAAAAAGCATAGATGAAAAACGAGCTCTTGTCCTAAAAGATGGCAATATTTTGGTTGGAGCTATGGCGTTTTCTGATTACTCCGGCTGTATTGATTTTTTGGGCATAAACCCACAATACCGCAAGCAAGGCATTCAAAAGTTATTTTTGGATGCGCTTATGGAAATATACTTGCCCGGACAGGAAATTAGCATGACCACCTATCGAGAAGGCGACAAGGCTGATACAGGCCATCGTGATGTATTAAAACAGCTTGGCTTTGCCGAAAGAGAATTGCTGATAGAATTTGGCTATCCGACACAGCGCTTTGTGCTTCCTCCCAAATATATGGAGGATATACAAGAATGATGGAATCACAAAGTAATTGGAGAAAGAGAACCATTCTGTTTTTTGCCAGTCAATGTATTACGCTGTTCGGCTCGCAAATCGTTCAAATGGCAATCGTATGGTATGTGACTTTGCAAACAAACAGCGGTGCGTGGGTAGCGGCTTTTTCGGTCTGCTCTTATCTTCCGCAATTTTTCGTTTCATTTATAGGAGGCGTTTGGGCGGATCGCTATAACAGGAAATATCTCATCATCGGAGCAGATGCGCTGATTGCGGCTGTCACATTGGCAATGTTGCTAATCATGCCGTACATTACAGCAGAACCTATGCTACTTACAGCATTACTGCTCATGTCGATCATTCGCTCCGCTGGTGCCGGCGTTCAAAATCCGGCGGTCAACGCAGTCATTCCGCAGCTTGTTCCCGAAGAACATCTTATGCGTTATAACGGCATTAACGCAACTATGCAGTCTGTCGTACAGTTTGGTGCACCGGCTGCTGCGGCTGTGGTGCTGACAATGAGTACACTTCGAGCCACACTTCTGATTGATATATTAACTGCCATCATTGGCATCGGTGTGTTTTCTTGCATCCTACTCCCCAAGCAAGAAAAAGCACAGGAAATGACATCTGTTCTGGCGGATATAGGCGTTGGTATTCGGTATGCTCATTCCTGCATGGTTGTTCGTAAAACACTCGTCATCTACGGCCTGTTTGTTTTCCTTACAGTCCCGGCAGGCTACTTATCCGGCTTACTTGTGAGCCGTGTTTTCGGAGATACTTACTGGTATTTGACGGCAGTTGAACTGGTTGGCTTTGGCGGGATGATGCTGGGCGGTCTCTTTATGAGCATTTGGGGCGGTTTCAAAAGTCGTAGATTAACATTGGTGACAGGGGTGGTGATGTTTGGCACAATGGCAATCGGCATGGGTGTCAGCCGCCATTTTATACTGTACCTTGTTTTAATGGCGTTGTATGGAATTGCATTGACCACGGTACAAACTACCATTACGACCATGTTACAGGAAAACTCGGAAGCCTCTATGCAGGGGCGTGTATTTGGCCTTATGAGTTCGCTCTATTCAAGTTGTTATCCGATCGGCATGGCTCTGTTCGGGCCGCTGGCTGATACAATCCCCTTGCGATGGATTATGGTTATTTCGGGTATTGCCCTTATAACGGTTGCTGGTACAGCTTATTGCGACCGACATTTGAAGTTTAATTAAAGCACAATCTGCCGTACGACGGCAAAAGAAAAAAGCCGTCGTACAGCAGACCATTTGACATGCCTAAAGGTAGCACGGGAAAAAGGCTATACAGATACCTTGTTTTTCGTAGACGATGGCATTACCGGCACCACCATGAAGCGCCCCGGATTTCAGAAAATGCTGACCGCTATCGAGGCCGGGTATATCTCTGCCGTGTTTGTTAAAGACCTCTCCCGGGTGGGTCGCAACTACATAGAGGTTGGCAAGCTGACGGAGGAGTTTTTCCCGCAGTACGATGTGCGCTTGGTCGCCGTTTCCGATGGCGTGGATAGTGATGAGGGGGACAATGAATTTACCCCGTTCCGCAACATTATGAAGAACATAAGCTGTTTGGGAAGGGTATTCTGCTGAATCACTCTTTTTCGACAAAGCAACGCGGTTCAATCGCAAACCGTTTTCATAGAATGTTGTCAGGTATATGCCCGGACTGCGGATGCAGCCGGGTCTTTTCTTTTTCCCATTATACCACACCTACGAAGCGGTAAAAGATTTTAATGTCCTGGTGACGCTGACCGTCTATAACGGAGCGTTCCCCGATCTCGATGTGGTCAATCAGTTCCTCGACGATTTCCCGGTCAAGCTCCTGCACATCCAGATAGCGGCGAATGATGCCTACCCATTGCCGGATATTTTCAACTTCCTGTCGGGCTTTCCGTTCTTCTGCCAAAAGAGCCTCCAACCGGGTCGCCTTTTGGATGCGCTCCTGTTCGCTTTTCTGAATCAGGATAGCAAAGGTATCGCTATTGATCGTGCCGCTGACCTTATCCTCGTAGAGCTTGGCGGTCATGTGTTCCAGCTCTCCAATACGCCGCCGCAGTCGGCTGATTTCCAGTTTGGAATCTTCCTGCTTTGCGGTGCTTTCATAAAGAATCTGCTGTTTCAGCTTGTCCAGCACCTCGTTTTCATCCTGTGCCACCGCCTGACTGTGCGCCCTGATTTCCTTCAGCACCAGCGTTTTCAGCGAGATTTCATAAATCCGATGCCAGGAGCAGGCACTGTGTCCGGTGGTGGCAAAGTGAGAGCAGATGTAAGAAATATATCGCTTGACTGTCCCGTTTTTCCTGCGTTGGGTCTCACGGGTGGCTATCAAAGGATGCCCACAATCGGCACAGACCAGCTTGCCGGTGAACAGGGCGGGCAAAGGGGCGGCATGGTTTGCTGCCTGCTGTTTGACTGCCCGGTTCTTTTCCTGAACCGTTTCCCAAAGTTCCCGGTCAATGATCGCTTCGTGTGCATCCTCATGGCAAATCCATTCCATTTCCGGCTTCTGTATCATGGCCTTATCCTTGTAGGAACGGGTGCCGGTACGGTTCTGTGTGACTATACCGAGATAAACGGTGTCGTTCAGAATGTTTTTCACCGTGGCATAGGTCCAAAGTTTGGAGCATTTGCAGATGCCTTTTTTTCCGTAGTGCAGTTCCCAGTGCCAGCGGGGAGAAAGGATGCCTTTCTTGTTCAGCGCCGCCGCAATCTTGCCGTAGGCCATGCCTGAATAGCGCATCTGATAGATTTCCCGCACCACAGCGGCGGCTTCTTCATCCACCACCAGCCGGTGTTTGTCCTCGTCGCTCTTGCGGTATCCGTAAGGAGCGTAGGCGGTCAGGTATTGGCCGCTTTTCTTTTTGGCGTACAGCACCGATTTGATTTTTCCAGACAAGTCTTTCAGATGGTAGTCGTTCATCAGACTGCGGAAGTGCAGCATATCGGTGTTGTCGCCCTCGCTGTCCAGACAGTCCAGCACAGACACAAACCGGCAGCCAAGGGACGGGAAAATCACATCCGTATAACGGCCTACCTCCACAAAGTCACGCCCCAGGCGGGACAGGTCTTTGACCAGAATCAGGTTAATCAGACCGTGGCGGGCATCCTCCAGCATTTCCAAAAATCCGGGCCGCTGAAAATTTCCGCCGCTGTACCCATCGTCCCGATAAGTCTTGACCTCTATCCAGCCGTTGAGCATGGCAAATTTGGAGAGAATTTCGTGCTGGTTTTCTATGCTGGCGGATTCATCACTGGGGATATAGTTTTTTGCCTTTGCAGAATTGGAGGCATCGTCCACACTCAGGCGGCAGTAGATGCCGACCTTATATTGCTTCTTCAAGTGGCTGCCTCCTTTCTTCCTGTGCCAGTGCCGCATCCACATTTCCGACATAGCGGTAGTAAACGCGGAGGTCACAAATCCGCTGTCCGCCCACTTTTTTGGTTTCTCCAACCTCAATACGGTCTACCAGTTCAAAGAGAATGGATTCATCCAGCTCTGTAATCTCTGTGTACCGGCAGATAATAGTCAGCCAGCGGTTGGCGTCAGTCCGGTTTTCCAGATAGCTTTTGACCTTACGTTCCAGTTCCGGGATTGCTTCGGCCTTTTCTGCCCGTTCTGCTTCATATTTGTGCATCAGGGTTTGAAAAACGGTCTGCGGGATGGTTCCGGCGCATTTATCCTCGTAGAGATTCTGCATCAGCCGTTCCAGCTCGAAAAGCCGCGCCGTGTATGTTTTCAGCTCCTGTTCACAGGAGGAAAGGCGGCTTTTAGCTTCCTTATCCTTTAAGCGGATAATCTGCCGGACCAGCTGCTCCGGGTCATATTCCGCAAAACGGGCCTTTTCCCGAATGTCCTCCAACACAAGCTGGCTCAGTACATTCTCATAGATGGTGTGGATAGTACAGGCACCCTTGCCGCTGCGGGAGTAGTTCCCACAGATAAAGGAGCTGTACCGCCCCGGCGTCCCGTCTTTATAGGTGAATCGCTCCACCTGATTTCTCATTTTGAAACCGCAGTCCGCACAGTACACAAGGCCGGTGAAGATGCTCCTGTAACCGTCAGCGGAAGAAGATTTCCGCACCTTCTTTTTATCAATGCTGACTACGGTATCCCACAGTTCCTGTGAGATAATCGGTTCATGGGTCCCTTCCACACGAATCCATTCTTCCTCCGGCTTATTGATGAGTTTACGGGATTTATACGACAGCGTTCCGGTCTTTCCCTGAACCATGTTGCCGATATAAACCTCGCTGCGGACAATGTTTTTCACCGTCTGGTCTGCCCATTTGTGGTTGACCCGGCGCGGATCGCTCTGTCCCTTGCGCTGGTAGTACAGCACACCGGGGGACGGGATGCCTTCCTCATTCAGCATAACGGCGATAGCATGAAACCCTGTTCCGGCTGCCCGCATCTCGAAGATACGGCGCACAATCGGGGCGGTGTCCTCGTCGATCACCAGATGGTGCTTATCCGCTGGGTCCCGCTTATAGCCGTAGGCGGGATAGGTTCCCATGAATTTGCCGTTTTCCGCACAGGCTTTTTTGACTGCTTTGACCTTCTTACTGGTGTCGCGGCTATAAAATTCGTTAAATAAGTTCAAAAAGCACATGACATCGGTGCTGCCATTGGTGCTTTCCGTGTCAATGCCGTTGTTCAGAGCGATAAACCGGCAGCCCAGGGATGGGAATAAGTAATCCGTGTATTGCCCGAACTCAATGTAGTTACGGCCAAAACGGGACAGGTCCTTGACCAGAATCACATTGATCCGCTTGGCCTTGGCGTCCTCGATTAGTCGTTTGACCCCAGGACGGTCAAAATTCGTACCTGAATATCCATCGTCGATATAGGTATCAATTTCATTCCAGCCCCGCTGCCGCACATAGTTCTGAAGCAGCAGTTTCTGGTTCTCGATGCTGACGGATTCGCCGTCGCGTTCATCGTCGTTACTCAAACGGCAGTAGATGCCGACGTTGTATGTTTTTGTAGTCATCTTTATTTTACCTCCCGACAATCCAGATTCCATACCTCATGCGGCGTGATGGCTCCACAGGGAGTATCCCTGTATGAATATCGTAACGGAGAATCCATCGCCGCGCAAGGATGCGGCAAAGCCGGGAGGATAGTGTGACTATGTAGCCGTGTGTGCGGAGCAGCTGGCAGGTGTGGAAACCTCCGACATGGCGCGCCGGACAGCCAGCTGCTCCAAAGTCTTTCCCAGCTCCTTTTCACCCGAAAAAAAGCTGGTCACACGGTAAATGGTTTTCCCGATTTTCACCTCTTTGTAGGAGGTCGTAGGGGTAATCTTCTGATCCATATTGACGCACCTCCAGTCAAAAAAACTGTTTCTTCATAAGATATGAGGAAACAGGTTGTCTCAATTCATATAAAGACAAGCAGCCGCACCGATAAAGTTGAGGGGATATGCGAACCTGCTAATCGGTACGGCTGCTGTATTGTAGTTTGGTTATTGCTCGCCACATTTGCCACGCACCCCTGACGATGGGGACATTCCGGTCTCCGCTGGCGCGGCTGTCATAACTCCGCAGCGTCGTTTTACTCGTGCGCCGCAGGGTTCCCCCCAAGTCTTTAGGAGGCCGTGAGGAAGTATCATTATTCCCCCATGCAGTCACCGCGTCCCGAAGTGCCGCCTTCGGGGATCAGGCTGGCGTAGATCGCTCGGAGCAGCCCTGTTTATCACCTCCTGGGGCTGTCCATCTTCGCGGCGCGCCTGATTCGCTCGTACATGGGTTATGTACCGGAAATGCCGTCTATTCAGTTGTCAAGCTGCATGAGAGAGATAGACCCCCTCACTTATTTCCCCGTTGGGAAAGCAGTTTAACAACCGATTTTAGAAAAATTCTTCAAAAATTTTTCTCAGCTTCAACAGTAGCGTCTGTTTTCTCTTATTGACCGACTGCTGCGAAATGTGTAGCATATTCCCGACTTCCTGTTCCGTCTTTTCCTGATAGAAAAGCAGTAAAATCAGATCTCGCTCGTCCTCGCTTAATTTGGAAAGACAGAAGCGTACTTGCTCTGCTTCCAGATGTTCCGCTGCAAGCTGTTCTACGCTTTTTCCGGGTGCGGCAAACTGCTTGTCCTGTTCCAGCAGACGTTCATAGGAATCCTCGCGGCTGGGTAGGAAAGAGGCGGTTTCTTTCTGGAACTTTTCCACTTTCAGATCATAGGAAAAGTATTCCTCTTTCCGTTCGTAGTGCTGATACACACGGTAGACCTGTTCGCTTACCGGCACAGTCTGTCCATCTATGTAAAGATAATAATTCGCCCTTTCTTCACGATTTTTACTCATAGCCGTTACCTCCGAAAAGTTTGAAAGGTGGATAGGTTTTCAAACTTTCGGAGGGCGGTGAACGGCAGCCGACACAGCGGAACCGTTTATGTCGAACCGTTGGGGAATATGGTTCGGCAGGTGGAGGTTTGTCGGACTTTTTGTGATACTTCCGTCGGTTTTTGTTTTTGTTTTTGAATACAGAAAATGGGGGGTTCTTATCGAAAAAAGGCGTACAAAAATAGGGCGCAAGTGATGGTAAGTTCACTTGCGCCCTAATCGGACTGGATATGTTATTTTGGAAGTCTCCACCTGTTAGCGGTGGAGAAAGGTCAAAAGGGGTATCTACCCATAAGCGGCCTCCCTTGCACCGCTATGGGAATGGAACAAAGCAGCAGAAGTTATATGTCCCGAAAACCGCTTGCGGCATCTATTGTTACTGTTTCAATATACTCCAATGCTGCTTCGTGTCCTTTCCGAATTTGTAGTAAGTTACTTTCTCGCACCATCCGCGCCGACTTCATAGCCGTCCACCTTGGTGCTGACCGCCATAGAGCCGTCTGGGTAGAAGTAGTACCACTTGCCATCAATCTGCTTCCAGCCGCCGGAGAACATCTTACCGGTGGCCTTGTCCAGCCAGTACCATTTCTGGTCGTCGGAGAGCCAGCCTTTGACCGGCCCTCCGTCCTTGTAGTAACTCCATTCGCCGCTGCCGTTTTGCACCCAGCCGTTGGCGGTCTGCGGGTCGATTACGATTTCCACGAACCGCCGCAGGACGGTGGCGACTTCGGCTCTGGTGGCAGTTCCCTTGGTGTCAAAGCGGTTGTTTGTCTTGCCCGCCAGGATACCCGCCTGCTGCATGGACTTAACTGCTTCCTTTGCCCAGCTGCTGATATTTGCGTTGTCCGCAAAGCTTACCGCTTTCAGGGTTTTCGGGATGGTGTAGCCCAGCTTGGCAGCGTAGTTCTTCATAATGACCGCCATCTGTTCCCGGTTGATTTGGCTGTCCGGGGCGAAGGTGGTGTCTGTTGTTCCGCTGACGATGCCGGTCTTTGCCGCCCAGTTGACATAAGGTGCGTAGTAGGCATCGGCTTTCACATCGGTGAATTTACCGGTCGAATAATCAGCAGGGTCAACACCAGCCAGCCGTCCCAGGGCGGTGACGAACATCCCTCTGGTCATGCCGGTGTCGGGGCTGAATGTGGTTTCGCCGGTGCCAGAGAACAGTCCACGGCTGACCACAAAGAGGATGTTGTCCTTTGCCCAATGCCCGGTAATGTCGGTGAAGGCCGGTGTTTTAGCATCATAGCCCACACCATAAATTCCGGGCTGTGTCAACTCAAAGATGACTGCCTTCTGGTCGGCATCGTAGCTGGATTTGGTGATCCACTGCACCTTGCCCGCAGCATCCACAGAAACCGCATACAGGTTGCCGGGCTGCTCATTTTTCGTCGGTGTGTACGGAATGGCAATGCTGATAGTCTTTCCGTTCAGGCTGGTAATCTGGGTTTCCTTGCCGTTCTTGACTTCCCACAGGGAAATATCGTAGGCAGGTCTTGTGCCGATAGCCGTCTTTGCCTCAACCGAGGTAACTGTGGTTTTCCTCACCTTCAAAACGATGTCGCCGCTGGTCTGGCGGTTCAGCTCCTTGAGGGCATCCAGGGTGAAGCCAAAGTCGGTCATGCTGTCGGTGTCAATGGTGAAGCGCTTGACATTGGCTGCCGTCAGCTTTTTCAGTGCGTCCGCTTTCAGGGTGATCTGCACGCCGTCCGGCTTCTTGCCGATCTCCACGGGAACTTCCACCGCAATACCATTTTTCTGGTTGCCGTGCTTTTTCGCATCAGCAGTTGCTTTGTCGATTGCATTTTGTACCGTACTTCCGTTGATGCTGGCATTTCCGTTGGTTCCGGGTTTCACCGGTGTGGTTTGTCCGGTGGTTGGGGTATTGGGGTTGTTCTTGTCCGGGCGGTCGATGATGGTGGAATCCTCCTCATCTTTGGAAGAGGAGCCGCCGGAGGAGGAACCTCCACCGCTGCTCGGTTTCTTCTCCGCTGTCAGCGTAATAACCGCCTCAGCCTGATTGTATTCCACATCTGCGTCCTTGACTGCTTTGATCTGAAACTCACCTGTGTCGGTTACTGTAACAGTGCCGTTTGCGTCCACTGTTGCGGGACCGCTGACTACTGACCATGTGACTGCGCCCTCACCAGAGCCGCCGGAGGTTTGCAGTGCAAAGCTGCTTCCTTTGTAGATTTTGCCAGGTACGCCAGTGATGGAAAGAGCCGCCTGCTCTGCCTTGCCCACGGTAAGTGCACTGGTTTCAGCTGTTTTTCCGCCGTAGCTGATTGTAATTACCTTGCTGTCATGCTCTGCAACTGTCAACACTGTTTCCTGCGCAGGTTCGGCGGTCAGCTTGCCGCTGTCCCATGTAATGTTTTCACTTGTGTTGTCATTGTAGCTCACCTTCACTGACAGACCGTTCAAATCCAGCGTCTGTCCGCTGGTGTAAGACAGGTTGGCAGGCTGATTGATAATCTCAATCCCGCTCACAGACTTTTTAGGAGTTGCGATTGCCACGCCTTGGCTGATGGTTTTTGCATGGTTTGCAGTAGCTGCTACTTTTGCAAAGAAGTAGTAGGTGGTGTCAGAGGTCAAGCCAGAGAACACACGACCCTCCTGCCAGTTGTCAGGAGCACTATTGGTGGTGTTGTATCCGTAAATAACTGTTGTACCGGTATTGCCGGGTTCTACCACAGCCTCATTCAGAGTAATCTGCGTGGGGCTGTCCGCTTGCCCGGTAAGCGTGATCTTATAAGAAGCAGGGCTTACCTTTACGGTAAGGCTTTGTTGTACCGTGTTATAGTTGCCGCTGTCGTCCTCGGTGTAGGTAGCAGCGAAGCTCTTCTCGCCTACATCGCCAACCGATGTATCGGGAGCATCCCAAGCCCATCCGCTCGGCAGAGATACATCCTTCAGTGTGCTGCCATAGACGGCGGTCAGACCGGTGGGGGTGGTCGGGTTCGGCGTGATCTTTTCGATGGTCAGGGTAGCTGTGCCGGTTTGCGGTTTCAGTCCCATGCTGCCGCCATATTCGGCGGTGATGGTGTTTTTGCCAACGGCAAAGCCTTTCGCTTGTGAAATTTCCACATTGGAAAGGGTGGCAGTATCACCGTTGACAGCTGCTGTGCCAAGGCTTGTCTTGCCGCTGTCTGTTCCAACGAAAAATTCCACCTGCTTTTCTGCTGCGCGGGCGAAGGTATTTGCCGCTTTGGATATGTTGGCAGTGATGGTCACCTTAGAACCGTAGGTTGCCGTGGAGGGGGTGACTGTGACCGCTACCGCCGAATCCCTTTGCAGGTTGTTGGTAATCGAGTCCGCAACGGTGCCGGAGCCTACCAGATCTCCTGCACCATCCAAGGTGCCGTGTCCTGCGATGGTGCTATTGTTGATGATGGTGCCATTGTTTGTGATGGTGCCATTGTTGGTAATGGTCACACCCTGAGGAATCGTCAGGGTAGTGTTTTCCGGTACAGTCAGTGTTTTGCCAGACGGGATTTCTAAATCCTCTTGCAGGGTCTGGTCTTTATAGACTTCACCGTTATCTCCCTCGAAGATAATGCCGCTCCAACTGCCCTGCTGGTTTTTGTCACTGATACCGCCGTTTGCAATAATCAGGGCATGACCGTCCGTTCCGGTTGTAAAACTGCCGCCAGAACCACCATCTCCGTCGCCGATTCCGGGTGCGCGCCATCCGCCGGTTGCGGTGACACTGCCGCCGTTGATGATGACGGTGCCAGCAGAACCACGATATCCGCCGCCGATTCCGGCTGCATTATTTCCGCCGGTTGCGGTGACACTGCCGCCGTTGATGGTAATCTTGCCACCTGAAGCCTGATATCCGCCATATCCGCCGCCGATTCCGGCTGCATTATTTCCGCCGGTTGCAGTGACAATGCCACCGTTGATGGTGACCGTGCCACCAGAACCACGATATCCGCCGCCGATCCCTGCTCCAGAATCGCCGGTTGCGGTGACCTTGCCGCCGTTGATAGTGATAGTGCCTGCAGTCTCCCAGTTTCCGCCACCGATTCCTGCCTCGTTCCCGGTTTTATCCTTAGCTGTCAGAACACCCATAGCAGCACCGGTTGACTGGGCATAAACAGTAAAACTGTTGCCCTCTGCCACATTGATGTCGTCATGGACGATCAGGCTTGCGCCGTCTGCCAGAATCAAGTGAACCTCGCCGCTGACAGCGACCCGGCTGTCGATGGTTACAGAACCGTTGACCACATACCAGCCGTCAGACCATGCGGTCATACCGCTTGCAACTTCAGTGACATTATCGGCTGTCTGTTCACTGCCGTTTTCGTCCAGATAGGTTACACCATTTATAAGAGCGTTTGTCTTGCCTGCAAAAAAGGAAAACAGGTTGTCCAGCTTCTCCGCGCCAGTGATTTTGGCTTTCTGCTCCTCGGTCAACTCCTGATAGGCTGCATGGGCTGCCTGCAATTTTTCATAAACCGCCTGCTGTTCCTCGGCAGTCATCGCTTCCACTTCTTCCACTGTGGGCAGAGCGTCCACCAGGTCCTGAACCGCCTTCACCTGTTCGTCCGCTTCTTTGCCATTGCACTGGCTCAGATCTGCATTTTCTGCGCCGCAAATGGGGCAGGCAGGATTGGTATTACCGGTAATACAGGAGCATTGCTCCTGTGCGCCGCCGTCCTGCGGGTTGCAGATTTCACAGACAAAGGTGTAGGGTGTACCGTCTGTTGCGGAAGAATAACCGCACTCACTGTCATGCTCATGCTGGCAGTTTAATTTTTTTGTAATGCACCCACTGTCCTCGCTGCAAACATGGCCGCAGTTTACCGGCTCTCGATCTTCCGCATCGGACGGGGTGGCCGTATTGTCCGATACGCTTTCCACTGGGTAGCACTCGTCTGTATGTTCATGGACGCACTCGGTAACAAAGGTATAGCAGTCCTCATTGTGTTCATGGATACAGGGTGTTCCCTCTGTGTAGCCGCAGTCGGCTGTGTGCTGCGGGTGGTGTTCGCATAAGCCCCCCACATTCTGATTTGAATTTTCCACCGCCAGTACATTCACCGGCAGAGTGGAGCATACCATTGCGCCCGCCATCAGCAGGGCGGCAATTCGTTTTTTCAGTTTCATTTTCATCCTCCTGTTCCTGTGCTGATCTATCTAAAAACGCAAAAAGGAAACGGTCATCCATCCGGCCGGAATGGACGACTGCTTCCTCTGTTATAGCGATATTTGGATAGCACAAAAACAGGCAGATTTACCTCTGTCTGTCTGTCTGTCTGTCTGTCTGTCTGTCTGTCTGTCTGTCTGTCTGTCTGTCACGAGTTTATTCCATGAGGACATCACTGTCAAGCCCCTTTTTCATATTTTTTTCTTTTCCATGCTCCCGCTTTCTTTCAGCAGAGGCTGCATATATGGATGGGTCTGCCTGCTCGGAAGCATACAGGGTATCTTCGCAAATCGTTTCTTTTTTATTTCCACCGTTATCCTCCATCCATACGATTTTTGTCTGTTTTTATCAGCATATATTATAGAAAAGGAGTTGTCAATAGGTTTTGCGCCAATAGGGCATATAGTGTGTTGAATGTGCAAACTTGGTTTTGAGAAAATACCGGCAAGCAATGCCTGTGTTAATACACACAGGCCCGCAGAGAAGAAAATCCCTTTGTGATTTTCCTCTCCGCTTGCTTGCCCGGGGCAGCGCCCCCAAGCCCCCTTGAACACAGAATTTCGTTCTGTGGCTGCGCGTTCTGCGAACGCTTTTGACCATGACCGGCTCACCGCTGGCCGTGGTCTTTTTCCTGTTCTTTTTTCTGTTCCTCGTCCATTTTCAGTAGCCGGTCCACATTGGCCTTTGCCGTCAAAAGTTCCCGCATTTCCTCACGGGAACGCCGGTACTCGGCGTAGGTTTTCTTCTTTTCCTCCAGCAGCTTTGCGTACTCGGCTTGCAGGTCTTTGACCTTGGGCAGCTTCTTCACGCCCATCTCGTCAAAGGCATTTTTTGCCGCCTGATGGAGCAGGATTTCCTGCTCATGTTCCTCCCGGAATTTTCGGGAATAACCGGCCTTGCGGTAGGCTACATAGGTTTCACGGGTCTTGGCATAGTTTACGATGTGAGTACGCAGAACAGCGATCTCCGCCATGCGTTTCTCCGCCGCCTTGATCTGCGCCGACAGTTCGTTGTGGTGGGCGGTGGCTGCCGCCGCTTTTTCTGCCAGCTCCGCATAATCCAGCAGCCGATGTTCGGTAAGAAAATTTACAGTCTGCGCCATCTGTTTCAGGTTGAAAACCTTGGCCCATCGCGCATACCCAGCGCCTTTCCCAGCCTGTAATTTTGCCTGAATATCCACCAGCAGATTGACCTTGGGCGGCTCCGGCTGCACGGTGGAATTTTTACGGGGCGTATGCTGTTTTTCACCGGCCAACACCGCACGGATTTCTGCTTCACTGTACCCGGCCCCCAGCTTGTCATCCATGCGGGCTACATTCTTCCAGCTGGGCGCTTTGAGCCGGATGACTTTCCCGCGCCGGGATACTTCGCATCCCATCTCGGAAAGCAGTTTCAGCAGCGCATCAAAGTCCGCCGGTTTCTGCTCCAGCGCACGGTCAATCATCACCCGCAACTGTTCCCGATGGGAGGGCTTGGCCTGATCGCCCAGCCATTTGTTATAACTCTTTCCGTGAGGCTTTGGGTCCTCCACAATGGACAATCCGTTCTCGATACAGATGGTATCGCTCAAGCGCCGGACGGCTCTGGTGCTGCCCCAAAAGTTGCGGAATTTTCGGTCACAATCTGCATTGACCGCCGACCAGATGATGTGATTATGAACGTGCGATTTGTCTATGTGAGTGCAGACCACAAAGGCGTGATTGTCCTTGGTGAACCGCTTGGCAAATTCCACGCCCAGGCGGTTGGCTTCCTCCGGTGTGATCTCTCCGGGTTTGAAGGACTGGCGCACATGGTAAGCGATCACATCGTCCGCCCCGCGCACCCGCCCGGTGGCGGCGATATACTGCCGCTTCGCCAACAGAAACTCCGCATCGGCGGTCCGGCTGTCACAGCCATAGCCGGTAATCAGTTTTCCGTTGTCGGTCTTTTGCGGATTTGCCACATAATCAATAATATCGCTGATTGCTCGGCTCTCAGTGCGCCCCTTGCCGATATGCAGGGGCATGATGCGTGTGGTTGCCATAGATGGAGCCTCCTTTCCAAAAAAGAAACGGCCTGCATGGTGCAGACCGCTTTCGTTATTCTATAAAATCATTCTCATCAAGAAAATCAAAATCGTCATCGGTGTCCTCTAACTGTTTTGGAGGAAACCTCATCTCGTATTGTTCTTTTGCCAGTGCACGAACTTCCGGGCGCTTATCTTTCATTCGTTTTTTCAGCCAGGAAATCTGCTCCTTTAATAACCGCCAAGGGAGATTCAGTAAGCGGTTTACCGTTATTTGCTCCGCTTGTTTCTCCGGCGATAAAGAAGCACAGGATTTACAGATGTGCGCCGCATGACCTTTGCCGGAAAATTTTTCGTTAGCCTTATATTCTCCGCAGACTTTACAATAATGTCCATGCTTCTTCATAGGCTCGATTCCTTTTCACTGAGCGCATATAAACTGCGAACCGCCCCCATGATGATGTTCCACTCCAAATCTGCCGCATAGGAAAACTTCCTGCGGTAAGATTCCCAAAGTTTCTGCATCACAGGACTGCTTTCCACTTCATTCAAAACATCCACAGCTTCTGCAAGATGCCGTTCGGTTCCGCGTTTTTTGGCAGTTGCCAACAGTGCATCATAGAGCGTCTGCCTGTTCAATGTGTTCCCGTGGAGCTGATCCAGAATATAAATGTCATAGAAATCTCTCATGCGGGTGTTGGTGGTGGTTCTGGTGATGATTGTTTCCAGCTTTTCAGCCAGAACGGTTTCCAGATTGTATGCCCAAATGTCAATGGAGCGATCTTCCAGCATCAGCTTGAAAGAGTAGCGTACCTCCCTGGGGGTAATGGCATCCCCTGTGGAAATGTCAATCTTCAAAGGTGTCACCACACCGTCAAAGGTTGTAGTCATGCTGACCCGAATCCCAGGATACTCCGCTTCATCCATAATCTCTGAAATGCTTTTCAGCTGAAATTTGACGCCATCATCAATCGGCACACTCACAATAGCAGAAATCAGGTTCTCGATCTCCTCTACATTAACATTGGCTCCTTTTACAGTAGCGTCCAAGTCCATCGTGGAACGGGCATCCAGTCCAACCATTGCCGCTACCAGCATCCCGCCTTTCAGAATAAATTTATCACGATATTCAGAAAGGGAAATACGCTCCAGAAAACGCTCCATCATATAGTTTCGCATTAAAAGCTGTGCATCCGCAGATTTTTCTCTGGAAAGATTGCGAATCAAATCTTTTAGCTGCCTTGCTGTCTTTATCATAAAAGCACCTCCAAATACTGCCGTAAAATTTTTTCAACCCGGAACATACCGGCATACCGCATCAAAGTCCGCAGATCCTTGTCCTTTCTTCTGGCATACATCTTCAGCGCACCTTGAAAAGTCTGTATTTCCATGCTGCTTCGGCTGCGGAGCAGATCGCAGATGGTGCGCTCCATATCATAGACAGGAACCGTATGCCCAAAAGGTGTTTGGCCAGTTGTCAGCCCTACCTCATATAGTTCTGGTTTGATGGTGTAAACAGAAAGGCCCTCTGCCTTTAAGCGAGTGGTGCTGTACCCTCTGCGCACCGTGATAGCGTATGGAGATGGTTCCCGGTCTGTCAAGTCATGGAAAAATAGCGCTGATTCATGGGAAAATACTGCCTGACCACATCGCAGATGTAACAGAAACATCGCATCAATCCAGGTGTCCTCGGAGACATAAATTCCGTGAGCAACCTGCTGAAGATTTTTCTCTTTGACATATTCATAAAAAATGGGTTTTACAATTCCGCTAGCGATTACCTGTGCGGTTTGCAGCATCCCATCATGCTCGGTCAGAAGTCTGTCTAATTGCTCAAACCGTTCTGATTTGGTCACATCCATCACTTCCTTTCGTGCTACTATTATACACGGATGTAGCACAGAAGTAAATATAGCAATTTAACAGACACTGTCTGGCATTTTTGTGACCGCGCATTTTATCCATAAACCAAATCCTGAATGGCAAACTTCAAGTCCTGCACCTTGCCCAGCAGCCAGATGGCAGCCATCGGCAGACCATAGGGACTAATAAGGAATGCCATCACCAGCAGGATAATGCCGTTTTGCAGGGAACAGGTCAGCAGGACCGCCACGCCCAACAGGGCGATCACCATGCTGATAAGCCCCAGCACCAGACCGGAGACATAGACGATCCCCACACAAATCCAAACGAACAGGGTCAGCGCCAGAATCACCGGAACCATCACGATCTTCAACAGCAGTTTCAACAAAAATACCAATGCCCTCATTGTTATGCCTCCTCCCAAAATCACAGTTCCTGTTCCTGATTCCATTATCCCTGTCTCACAGCCAAAAGGCAAGGATACGGGCAAAAAGAAAAAGCGGAGGAAGGCGCGGCGAAGAAACGCCGTTCCTCCCTCCGCAGATGGGGTATTTGTCCCGGTTACGAAAGTTTGGAGAGTTGTGTCAGTATCTCTTTAACTCCGTCCCATAACTGTTCCTGCCGCTGGGATATATCCTCCAAATCGACATCATAAATCCGCCCGGTCTCATGTACCTTGCGGGTCAGCTGGTTTAAGTTGTTGCTGCTTCGGCGCAGCAGGGATACCAGTTCCTTCAGCTCCGGCAAATCCAGCTGCACCACATAGCCGTCCACAGCCATTTTTCGTAGATAGGCGCTCAGGTTTTTTGTCCCAAACTGTGCCATTTTCTGCTGAATCAACTCCATTTCATCAGCGGATACCCAAAACAGAACCGGCACATCCCGCTTGCGCTTGGGGCTGCTCATCGCTCCGGCTCCTGTTTCTTCGGGGCGGCAGGCTTGCGGGCAGGCGGTTCCTGCCTGAGCTTTTGCAGGACAGAGCTTTTCTGCGGTTCCTGCATGGCTTTTCTGGCCTGCCTGGTAAACAGATCGGTCAGACCGGGATTGACCCCATCCACAACCAGATAGGCACAGTGGCGGGAAGCATCGCTGTCCTCCGGCATGGGAATGGTTTTTGCCCAGGCTTTATTGTCCTGAGAGATACGCCCGTCATGGTTCTTGCGCTGGATGGTGTTGGCGAGAATAAACTGTACCCGTTCTGTCCCGAACTTTTCCAGCACATCTTTGACCGCCGCCTCCGTATCCAGCCGGTTCTCTGCATAGTGAGCGCTGATGGCCTGTTCAATGGCTTCTTTGCAGGCGCTGTTCGCTTGATATGAGTGGTTGTACTGTGCCATCTCCCCATGCTGGGACGCATAGGCGGCAGAATGGGGGTAGAGAGGGGCAGTTCGTAATTCTTCCTGCGCCCTGCACACATCATCGGCACGGTTTTCAATGCTGTCCCGGATCACATCCATGTAGCCGGTCTCCAGCTTTTCAAAATAACGGTACACATCCGCCAGCGGCGTGGGAGAATCCAAAAGTGCCTTGGCCTGGGCGTCGGTCAGCTCCAGCTCCTCCATTGCCATCACGATGTCCTCCCGGACCGTGTACTCATAGGTGTGGTGCAGGATTTCCTCCGGGGGCTGGCTTTTCAGCCAGTCCCGGAATTTATCCTGTTCATCAGACATTTTCTCAAAAAGAGCTGTATTCCAATCTGTTGCATTCATAATCATCGTACCTCCTCGTGTTGTTTTGGTTTCTTTTCAGGGCTGCGGGGCGGCACAGGGCGTTTCAGACTGTCCAGCACCGAGGGCCGCGCACTCTTGGCAACCACAGTTTCCGGCTGGGCATGACCCTTGCCGTCAATGTTCAGCAAGGTGTCCAGTTCCACCAGACGGGCGGACTTGACCCGCAGATCGTCCTCAAAGGGGAACGGCTTTCCTACTTCCTCCTTGGCAGCGGCCTGCTGCTGGTAAAGGTTCTCCAGCTGGTTTTTGACCGCCTCCAGACGCTGGGGCATCTGCGCCAGTGCGTTGTCGATACGGGTGAGATTTCCGCGTGGGTCTGTACCCAGGGTCGCCCGATGGGTCATTTGTCCTTTCAGCAGGAGCGTATATTCCTGTTTCCACGCTTCAAATTCCACCGACATAGTGAATCCACGGTAACTGCCAATCTGCACCGGATCGGAGGTTTTGACCTCCTTGCAGGCATCCAGCAGGGCTGCACCGGCATTTTCTTTGTCGGTCAGCACATCGCCCCGGATCTCCATACCGGCAAAGCCATCTGCCGGGTGTGGGTGCGTGGCCAGTGTTTCCAAATCGGCTTCAAATCCCTGAATATACCCCTTGTTGGTTTCGATTTCCTGCGGGAAGTATTTGAGCAGCTGGTCCTCCAGACGGTACTGCTTGCTCTGGTGGTCGGCTTTCATCAGCTTCAGCTTGGCAACCTCCACATCCAAATCCATGCGTTCCTTGATACGGGGGTCTCCGGCACACAGGGCCTTGATCTCGGCAAAGGAAAGCGCCGTTTCATCCACATCGTCGCAGCTTCTCACAGGCGATTTCGAGGTCATAATCTGGCTGATGAATTTCTGTTTGTTTTCCACCGTCTGCCAGAGGTAGGCATCAAAAGTTCCCTCCGTGACATAGCGGTACACATGGACAAGAGGGTTCTGGTTGCCCTGGCGCTCGATACGGCCCTTGCGCTGGGCAAGGTCTCCCGGACGCCACGGGCAGTCCAGGTCATGCAGCGCCACAAGGCGATCCTGCACATTGGTGCCAGCGCCCATCTTGGCAGTGCTGCCTAATAGGACACGTACCTGCCCGGTGCGGACCTTGGAGAACAGTTCCTTTTTCCGTACCTCTGTGTTGGCTTCGTGGATAAAGGCGATCTGCTCGGCAGGCATCCCCTGGGCGATGAGCTTCTGGCGGATGTCCTCATAGATGGTAAAGGCAGGCTCCGGTTCATCCAGTGGGATTGCTTCTTCCAACCCGTGAAGCAGCGGATTGTCCAGCTGTTTGGCTGCCTTTTTGGAGGGAGCTGCCTGGGGCGTGGAAATGTCGCAGAACACCAACTGGGTCAGCTTGTCTGCATCCCCGTCCCGCCAGATCTGCATGATGTTGTCCACGCATTGATTGACCTTTGTGCCAGGTTCATCCGGCAGCATCTGGTTGACGATCCTCTGGTCCAGTCCCAGCTTGCGGCCATCCGAGGTGATTTTGAGCATATTATCCACCGACGGGTCCACACTGCCTCTGTGTACTTCGGAAGCGCGCTCGGAGAGGGCCTTCACCATTTCCTGCTGGTGTTCGGTGGGCTGTGCCACGATGTTGTGGTATTCCACTTCTGGGGTGGGCAGGTTCAACTGGTCGGCGGTCTTGATGTCGGCCACCTCTTTGAACAGGTTCATCAGCTCCGGCAGGTTGAAAAACTTGGAGAATCGGGTGCGCGCCCGATAGCCGGTTCCCTCCGGGGCCAGTTCCAGCGCCGTGACGGTTTCTCCGAAACGGCTGGCCCAGCAGTCGAAATGGGTCATGCTCAGTTCTTGCAGGCGGTCATACTGGAGATACCGCTGCATGGTGTAAAGCTCGGTCATGGAGTTGCTGACCGGGGTTCCGGTTGCAAAGATAACGCCACGGTTTCCGGTAATCTCGTCCATATAGCGGCACTTGGCGAACATATCGCTGGACTTTTGGGCATCGCTGGTGGAGAGACCTGCCACATTCCGCATTTTTGTGTATAGAAACAGGTTTTTATAGTTGTGGGCCTCGTCCACAAACAAACGGTCCACGCCCAGCTGCTCGAATGTCACCACATCGTCCTTGCGGCCCTCAGCCTGCAATTTCTCCAATCTGGCTTCCAGAGATTTGCGGGTGCGTTCCAGCTGCTTGACAGTAAAACGCTCGCCGCCGCTGGCCTGTACCTCTGCAATCCCTTCCGTGATCTCGTCGATCTGTTCATAGAGAAGCCGTTCCTGACGCTCTCGGCTGATGGGGATACGCTCAAACTGGCTGTGTCCCATGATGATGGCATCATAGTCGCCGGTGGCGATCCGGGCGCAGAACTTCTTACGGTTGTGGGTCTCAAAGTCCTTTTTCGTGGTGACAAGGATGTTGGCGGAAGGATAGAGCCGCAGAAACTCCGACGCCCACTGCTCAGTCAAATGATTCGGCACAACAAAGAGGGATTTCTGGCACAGCCCCAGACGCTTACTCTCCATGGCGGCAGCCACCATTTCAAAGGTTTTGCCCGCGCCTACTTCGTGCGCCAGCAGCGTATTGCCGCCGTACATCACATGGGCAATGGCGTTCAGCTGATGCTCCCGCAGGGTAATGGACGGGTTCATGCCGCCAAAAACAATATGGCTGCCGTCATACTCGCGGGGGCGGGTGGAGTTCATTTCCTCGTTGTACTGGCGCACCAGAGCTTGACGGCGCTCCGGGTCTTTCCAAATCCAGTCCTTGAAAGCATCCCGGATAGCCTGCTGCTTTTGGGCTGCCAGCGTGGTTTCCTTGGCGTTCAGCACCCGGCGCTCTTTGCCGTCTGCGTCCTCCACCGTGTCATAGATACGGACATCCCGCAGGTTTAAGGAATCCTCCAAAATCTTGTAGGCGTTGGCACGGCTGGTTCCATAGGTGGTATAGGCGGCCACATTGTTCTGACTGATGGAGCTTTTGCCGGTGATCTGCCACTCCGCCGTAAACGGGGTGTAGTTGACCTGGATATTCCGCTGCATATAAAACGGGGTATCAAAGGTCTCATACATAAACTGCTGGATGTACTCTTTGTCGATCCAGGTAGCACCCAGACGCACCTCAATCTCCGACGCATCCAGGTCTTTGGGCTGGGCGGCGGTAAGAGCTTCCACATTGACTGCAAAGGAAGGGTCCTGCTGTGCGGCCCGCTGTGCCTGACGCAGCTTGCGCCGCACATTGCCGGACAGATACTCGTCGGCGGTCACATAATGGGGAGTGCCGTCTTTCTCCACCTGTCCCGGCACACGGAAGATCACGCCTTGCAGCTCGGCAGCCAGTTCGTCGCTGGTCTTATTGGTCAACTCCGACATATACGCCATATCCACACAGGCTCGCTCCGCGATGGAGACAGCAAGGGCTTCACTGGCGGTATCCACGGTGTCCACCGCCTTGTGGGGCTTGATGGTGCGCTTGGTGAACATATCCGCCTTGCGTTCCAGCTTGCCGTCCTCGTCAATGACTTCCAGCGCGCAGAGCAGATAGTAGCTGGAATCATCGGCAAAGGCCAGTCGGTTCGCCCGGTCATTGATAAGGCCATATTTTGCAGAAAAGCTGTCATAGAGGCTGTTCAGTTCCGCCTGCTTATCCTGGATGGCGCTGTCCGGTGTGGCGGCGTCCATTTGCAGATCAATGAGCTGCTGGACACATTCCCGCAGCCCCACCAGTCCTTTTACACGGGCTTCGGCGGTGGCATTCAGGTCAGGGCGCACCATGCGGCTGTTTTCACGGAAATATACAGCGCCGTCCACCACGGTGTAGGAGTAATTTTTCACATTGGGGTCGGCAGGAATGGAGGTGTCGATGGCTTCGCCCTCACCCAGCTCCGGCAGCTCGGCCTCCTGGTAAGTGCCGCGAATGTACTTCACGGCATCATGCAGCTGATCGGCAAGCTCCAGCCCCTCGATGGGATTCACGGTGTAGTCCATGCCGTGAGCGGTGCTTTCCGGCTCCTGTCGGCCCAACACCATTTCCGGGTGATCCAGGAAATAGCGGTTGATGGCAAAGCCGTCCTGCGTCGTCGCGGACTGCGCCTGCTCGTTTCCGCCTTGCGGCGAAAAGCTCGCTTGCTCCGTCGCTCCTCCTTCTCCCACAAAGTCTTGCGACTTTGCGGGAACCCTGATAATGCCGGTCTGTGTCCATTCCGGCGAAATGTCAAGCGGGCGGTCCCGCTTTTGCAAGAAAATAATATCGGAGACCACTTCGGTTCCTGCATTGGCCTTGAACGCATTGTTGGGCAGACGGATAGCTCCCAGCAGCTCAGCACGCTGGGCAAGATAGCGGCGCACGGTGGAATCCTTGGCGTCCATGGTATATCGGGAGGTCACAAAAGCTACCACGCCGCCGGGACGCACCTGATCCAGTGCTTTGGCGAAAAAGTAGTTGTGAATGCTGAAATTCAGCTTATCGTAGGCTTTATCCCGGACCTGATACTGGCCAAACGGAACATTGCCCACCGCCAGATCGTAGAAATCCCGCCTGTCGGTGGTTTCAAACCCGGCCACGGTGATGTCGGCCTTGGGATAGAGCTGCTTTGCAATCCGTCCACTGATGGAATCCAGCTCCACGCCGTAAAGACGGCTGTTTCGCATTTCCTCCGGCAGCATACCGAAGAAATTACCCACACCGCAGGACGGCTCCAGGATGTTGCCGGTCTCAAATCCCATGCGGCCCACAGCCTCGTAAATCGCTTTGATGACCGTAGGACTGGTGTAGTACGCGTTGAGGGTGGAACCTCTGGCGGCAGTATATTCTTCCGGGGTCAGCAGCTCTTTCAGCTGGGTATATTCCGCAGCCCATGCGGGCTTCTCCGGGTCAAAGGCGTCGGCCAGACCGCCCCAGCCCACATACCGGGAAAGAATTTTCTGCTGCTCCGGCGTTGCCTGTTCAGTGGTTTCCTCCAGATATTTCAGCAGCTTGATTGCCGCGATATTGGCCTGAAACTTGACTTTCGGACCGCCTTCGCCCAGGTGGTCGTCGGTGATACGGAAATTCTCAGCGGTGCGGCGCAGGTTGTCCTTGTATTCCCCGTAAGCGGCTTCCTCGGCGGCTCTGGCATTGGGGAAGGTCTGCCACTGGCCATTGACCTGAATGGAAACGGGGTGTTCGTCCAGCACTTCATCCAGAGTTTTTTCCGGCTCAGCGGCAGGTGCAGGCGGCTCTGGCTCATTGGTTCGCAAGGTCTGGACAACCACATCATAAGGCAGATGGTTCTTGTCACCCGGATAGACAGCCACAGTCTCGGCGTGATAAGCCGGGGGTTCGGCAGCCAGTTCGGGGCGTTCCTGCCCAAAGCCGTCCTGCTGACGGGCATACATCCCGCGCAGCAAAGGCGCAACCTCATCCCAGCGGAAATACAGCATAGCCAGACGCTTTTCGTCTGCGCCCAGCACTTCCAGTTCGATGCCTTCAGGAGTGGTGCGGTAGTCGGCAGTATCACCGGTCTCCAGTTCCATCGTTTCCACGATATTGGGATAGGCCCGGCTCAGCCACAGGGCAACCTCGCTGTTGGTCTTGCCGGTACGAAGCAGTTCGGAAAGCTCTGCTTTTTCCTGCTCGCTAATCAGCCCATGCGACAGCACATCCCACAGATCCTGATCGGCTTTGTCGGGGTCAACCGGCAAGATTTCCGTATAAAAGCCGTTGCGTTTGTCTGCCCGCAAAAGCTGCTCGAACTGTTCCCGGCTCTCGGCACGGTAGATGGGGTAGCTCATGCCGGTGGGAAGCAGCTGCACCGTCTCATCCCGCAGCTCCGTGATCTGGTGGGCGCGGTCATCCAGATAGACAATATCACCCACATGATAGGGCAGGACTGCCGGATCGTAAGAAGTTCGTTCCCGGAGTGTGCCACGAGCCGCAGCGTATTCCTCATCTGAAACCAGAACACGCGAATTATGGGGAGAAGGCTGTTCCGGCTCATCTGCCGGGATGCCCTCTCTGGATATGGCCTCAACATCTGCCATCACGCGCTGGATGAACGGGTCATTGTCCAGTTTTTCCGGGTCTGCCACCTGTCCGTTGACGATCCCTCTTTCCTCCAGGGCTTCCCGGATGGCGATGGGGTCGATGTTGTCGAACCGGTCCTGTTCCGCTTCGGTGTAGAACCGGTCCTCCTTGATAAGCTGGGCAATCCGGCGCTGTACCTTGGGCCAGGGCAGCTCAATCCCTTCTGGGCTTCCGGCGCGGATCACAAATAGGCTCTTGCTGTCGTTGCCGCTGTATTCCTGAGCCAGCCATGCGGCGGTATCTTTTTCTCTTGCATGGTCTTTCATATAGCGGACAACAGCGTGTTTACTCTCGATATTGCCGTTCCATGCACAAAGGGCAGTATCAATATCTTCCTGAGAAAGAGGGCGCAGAAGCTCATGGAGCTTTGGATAGGTCTCGTCGATCACTTCCCGGTGCAGCCGTTGGTGAAACTCCGGAACATCGGAATAGAGCCGAATCAGCTCCAAATCACCGGAGCCGAGAATGGCACGGCGGATGGCGGCATTGCCCTCAATGACAGCATTTTCACGGTCAGAATGACCGCAGGCATTACGATATGCGGCATCCTCGGAAATGGCGGCAGTCACCACAGGCTTATACTGCTCAAACTGCTCCCGAAGGGTAGGCTTTGGCGTTTCTTTCTCCACCTCCGGCTGCTGTGCTTGAATGGCATCTTCTTCTGCCAGTTCTTTTTCAGCCTGGATTTTGTCATACTGCGCCTGTTCCTGTTCGGTAAGATAGCGGCCTTTCTGGATAAGAGAGGTAATGCGCTTGGCAACATTTTCCCAGTTCAAGTGAACATCCGGGCAGTCCTGCTTTTTATAGTGCAACCCTTTCCCGTCGTGATCTTCGCCGCTGTGTGTTGCGCCGGACAAGGCATGAGAGCGTCCGCCAATGCCATACTCGTCTTTGAGGAATCTCACTTTCTCCTTATCCGTATGGTTTGCCATGAAGAACGCATAGATACGGCCTTTTCCTCCGGCGAAACTGCTGCCTCTGGTCATGGCGGCGTCGATCTCATCCTCGGTAATGAAGTGCTGGACGGTTGGCACTTGGGAAAGGTCCGAAGAAAAAGTCCTGCGGGACAGGGACAGGTCTTTCAGGTTTTCCCAAATCTCTCTCGGTTTGTGGTAGTGGAAGCGCAGCAACTCCCGGTCCTGCTGATAGGCAGTCCAGAAGGCGGCGTATTCTTCCGCAAGGGTCTGGCGGAACTCCGGGCGGTTCAGTTGCTCGGCAAGCCATGCGGTTTCTTCCGGGAACCCGTTTCTCCGAATACCGGACAGACAGGACAGATACCCGGCTTCTCTGGCTTTATCGCTGAAATCGTGGTGCAGATGCCAAAGTTTTTCCGCAAGGAGGGAGCGTTCATAGCCCGCTGCCTCGGTCAGCTCCACATTGGTGGCAAAATTTCCGTCCTGCAAAAGCTGGCCGATGCGCTCGGCGGCGCTCTCCCAGGAAATGACCTGGGCGGACTTGTCGTAACGGGCTGTTTTGCCGTGGGAAAGATGGATACCGTCCTCGGCATACCATGCGGTGACGCTGCCGATCCCGTTGCCGCCGTGATAGAGCGTTTTCAGTATCTCGGCAATCTCAGCGGTAGTTTTCTGCTTTTCAAAGGCTGCAACCACACGCTCTCTCTGGCGATCCGTGTTGCCGCCCAGCCGCAGCACATGGTCAATATCCGCCTGGGCAAAAGAAAAAGCAGAGGATGTTTTCACATTCTCTGCTTCATCTATGATTCGGATTTGTTCGTTTTCGGAGAGGAAGAAACTCAGCTGTGAATAAGCTCCGCCATCAGAATCTCCTCTGCCTGTGCCTTGCAGGTGTTCATCAGGCCCACCCAGCGCATCGGATCGTTGGCTTTCAGCTGCTCCGTCGCGCCCGCGTCTTTCGCCAGCTGGGGCATCAGCTGCTCCAGACGGCTCTGTGCGGTCTCGTCGATTTCCAGCAGGTGTGGGTACAGCTTCTCGCTCATCAGTAGCTGGTTGTATAGGATGGGACGGTGTTCCTTGAGGTATGCTTTCCGCATCCTGCCGTACTTGCCCAGGGGCTTCTCCGGCTGTTCGCTCAGCTTCAGGTCGGGAATCAGATAATCTCCGTTCTGGATGTAGTTCATGGGATTCTTCATGTTGGGGTCTCCTTTCTTTGATGGCCTCACGCTCGGCATTTCGGATGGTAACGCCGATCTGCCGCAGCACCTGTTGATTGATCTGGCTGACCGCCGTTCCCAGTGCGCCGATGGTAGCAGGGGTGTTGAAGTCGAAAATCGCCATAAAGTCCTCATGGGTAAAATAGCGTTCCGGCTCCAATCCGCAGCGAGACATCAGGGCGTAGGAAATGCTGACGGTGGCGGCTGCCTTAAACTGTACTTCGATGTTAAATTCATCATATTCCTCTAAAAAGGAATCGTCAACGATATAGAGAAAGTCCTGACGATGCTCGTTCCAGTATTCGCCCGCCAGCCTTCCGGCCACCGCCTCCAGCTGTTGGGCAAGGTCATCGCCGCCAACCTCGTAAGTGCGCTCCAGCATGGCCGACACAGAATCCCTGTGCTGTTCCTCCAGCTTCCACAGCCAGGGAGTGCGGGAATGTTCGCGGGTCCCGGTGTCCGTGATGTCGAACACATAGCGCAAACGGGGTTTATCACCGGAATCGTCCACCAGGGCGATACCCTTGGAGCCACGGCGCACATAGCGGCCCATTGTTTCATTCCATAAATCATACTCCGCACAGGCGGTAGCGTCGGGGCGTTGGGCATAGATCAGCAGCTGCTCATGGAATGGATACTTGTAAAGGCGGGCGGCGGTGGTCAGAAATCCCGCCCATTCCTGCCAGCTGCCGGTGAGCTGGGTCGCCACTTGGTCGGCCATCTGCCGGTAAAATTCTGTTTTGGATGGCATGGTTGTTGTCCTCCCTTCGTGTTAAATGGAAATGGGGCGGCATTTTACGCCGCCCCGTTGGGTGTTTATGAAATGCTTATTCATCAAAATCCGGGTACAGTTCCAGCTGAGCAAACTCGGCATCGCTCATAGCCTGGAGCTTCATCAGGGCGCTGTCGGTCAGTTCCCTCAGTTCCGTTTCCTCCGGCGAAAGTTCGCCGCGCATCTCGGTCAGAGCCTCCATCAGCCCGGTGCGGCTGCCGGTGTTGTAAATGCACATCAGGTTCATTTCTTCAAAAGTAAAGTTTCCCATATTAAAGCTCTCTTTCCGCGCTCTTTTTAGGCGCTGTCTTTTTGTGTTCCGTCCGGGGCTGGCTTTTCAGCTGCTCCATGACGGACTTTTTCTTGTCCCGTTCCTCCCGGTGGACAGCTTCCGCTAAATCCATGAGAGAGATTGGCTGGCCGCTGCGGGCCTGCTGTTCCAGCTGCGCCACGGTCGGCTCTTTTGGGCCGTTGTTGATGATGCCGTCGATCATGCCGTAGTCATCCTCCAGCATCATTTCCGCATTTTTCAGCGGATTGTCCGGCAGGAATCCGGGAATCTCGGTGAAACCAACGCTGTCGCAGTAATGACAGGATACTTTACCGTCCTGCTTGATGGCAACGATGTCGCTGACACTCAGGGAAGGGCTGTGAAAATCCACAGGCTTTTTCAGGTTGAACTGTTCATACAGCGTTTCCAGCTGCTCCATAGTGCTGCCGGAACCGTTCAGCGGGGCGGTGTAGATTAAGTCATAATTACTTCGGTCCACGGCCAGATTGTGCGATTGCAGCCAGTCCAGATTCATAAACCGTACATTCTGCGGATCGTCCCGGCTCACCTGATAAATGGCAAAGCAGCAGCCCTCATGGGCAAGAAATGCCTGCTCCCGTTCCAGCTGCCGTTCCTGCCGTTCCAGCACCTTTTCATGGAACTGGGGGCTTTTCTCCCATTCCTCACGGTCCACACCAAAAATGCCGCCATGATCCATGATTTCCTGCGAGTCAAATACCAAACTCTCCGTATTGTCCTCATGGAGGACATAGACGGTCAGACCGGCAGCGTCCAGTTCCAGCGCCCGTTCTCTGGTGACAGGCAGCATCCCATCGTAAAAGTAGCCGTATTCCTGCATATCCGAAACAGATACTTCGCTGTCGGGCATAGGGTACTCATCCAAAGGCTGTTCCTGAGCATCCGGCAGCTGGGTGGCGGTTGCTTCTGCGCTCTGCTGGCTGACCTGTTCCTGCATTTGCTGGCAGGCGGCATCCTGCAAGGTCTCAATCATAGACAGCGGGGCATCCTGAACAGACGGATTTTCCAGTTCCAGCCCCTCACAAATCTGCCGGACAGCGGCGGAACGGGACAGTTTCGGGGCATCCAGCTGGCCGCCGTCCAGTTCTTTCATGGTTTCCTTGTCATAGAGGGTATAGTCCCAGCCGGTATCGCACGGCTGAATGTGCAGATAGGTGGCATCGTCCAGAAGAAACAGGGCTTCCTGCGGTATATCCGCCTGTTCCTGCTCCTGTTTGGCGGTCAGGTCAATGCCGCGCTCCTTACAGATTTCCTTGTAGTGGCGTTCGATGTTGTTAATCAGCTCACAGGAAGTCTTATTGATGGTCTCCAGGCTGGCTCGTAATTCTTTCAGCTCCTTGCCCTTGGACCAGGAAGCGATGTAACCGAAGCTGTTTTCCCCGGTCTGGATACCAAAATACTGGCAGACTGCATAGGAAATGCTTTCCGCTTCGACTTCTTCCGTGCGACGGTCCTTTTTCTGTTCCTGCAAAAACTGCGAGAGGGTAAGCATACCGCCGTTAAAATTCAGTCCGGTCTCATCTGTAAAATACAGCCTGCCTTCTTCTGGAAATTCTAACGGTGCAGTCAAAATAACAGAACCAGCGTGGTTCACCACCACTCTTTCCTCAACACAAATTGGGGAACCGGGGTCGTCATCCGAACCGCGCAGGTCATAGCAATAAACGCCTTCGGGCAGATCATCACGGGAAATACGCCCGTTGGAAAACAGGGCGGGTTTCTCAAATAACTCCACCTCCTGATATTGTTCGTCATTGTCAATTTGAATTTTTTTCTGATTATGGAGCTTGCTGTGTGCAATTTCATGGACAGTGGCAGAAACGGTCTGCACCTCGCTCATGCCTTCCCGGATGGCGATGCGCTGCTGGTCGGGGGAAAAATAGCCGTCCGTGTTGGCGACCATCGGCTCAAACTCGATGGGAACCGGGGCAGAGCGCCGCAGGGCTTCCAGAAAGGCTTCATAGTGCGGCACAGTCCCCGAAAGGCTGGAGGCCAGCTCCGGCAGGGGCTTGCCATCGGTCTGGCTCACATCAAACACCTTGACCGGGCGAAACATGGGGATTTCAATTTCTTTTTCCTCCATGACCGCCTTACCGTCTGCATCCAGAATGGGGGCATGGGTGTCCGGGTCGCGCTTCATTTCCTCGATTTTCTTTTTGTAGGGCGTGGGGGCGATGATGGTGATGCCATGCTCGCCCTTTTTCACATGGCGCGCAAACTGGTTTTTCCACTTGTTGAATCCAGCCACCAGCGTAGCTTCCGGCTTCTGCATATAGATGAGCATGGTGTTGTTCACCGAATAACGGTGAAACTTGGACATGACGGACAGATAGCGCATATACTTTTCGCTCTCGAACAGCTCCTTGATGCCCTGTTCGATCCCCGCCGTGATTTCCTGCAACCGTTCCCGGTTGGTGGGTTTATTCTCAGCCATGATTTTCAATCTCCTTTCCAAGTGTGTGATTTCTGCTGTGTGTTCTGCAATCCATGCCTTTTGTTCTTCTTCATTTTCATAAAGAAAAAGGTCCAGCAGGTACTCTACATAGGGTTTCTTCTGGATTGCTTCCACAAAGCGGGGGTGCGGTTCTTCCTCCGGTGTCCTGGGAGAACGGTCGGCTTCCCATTTTTTCAACAGATAGTAGTAATCGGACAGTACACGGTAACAGCGCTGTCGATCCTCCCGAAACTTCTGTGCCTCGGTTTTTTGCCGGACATATCTCCTGCGGGGCGGGGCCTGACTGTCATAGATCAGGCCAAAGTCCTGTGCCAGTTTCTCCGCCGCTTCTTTTGGGGAGAGGTCAAAGAGCTTTGCGGTAAAGTCGATTACATCCCCATCTGCACCGCAGCCAAAGCAGTGGAACCGCTGGTCTACCTTCATGCTGGGGTTCTTATCATCGTGAAAGGGACAGCAGGCCATGCCAGTTCGACTGACTTTTATCCCGTAAAACTCTGCCGCTTCTCTGGTGCTGACCGACTGCTTGACCGCTTCAAATACATTCTCTGCCATGTGCCTTTAACTGCTGGACTTTCTCACAGGGGGCTGGTATCCGGCAGCTTTCGCCCGTTCACTGGCAGCTTTGCGACGCTCGGCGCTGTATGGCTCCCGGACGGACACACAGCGTTTGGGGACTGTAAAATTGTGCTTATCCTTTTTGCAGACCTGTTCCGGGTGCTTTTTGGAAAGGCGGGTCAGCTTCTCCATCAGTTTTCGGTCATGGGTATAAACTTCGGCGGTGTCCTCGGCCTGATTGTAGAGGAGAATGGTTTCCTGTTCATAAAGGGAGAGCTTCATTTTGCACCGCCTTTCTGCCGGTCAAATTCCAGCTTGAAGTTGGCGTACCGCCCATCGTCCTCCAGAACCACCGTGGCATCGTAGGTCTTGCCGGTCTTTTCGGAATAGCAGCCGGTGATCCTTGTACGGCCATCCTTGAGCAGCGCTGTCACCAGAGCCTTGGTAGGCTGCTTTTTCTTGGATGCCCACCATTTGTTGTTTTTCCAGATGGCAAATTTGCAGGATTCTGTCTGGCAGAAGAACCCTTTTTGCAGTTCCGCCACATCACCGCCGCAGCGGGGGCATTTGCCCACCACCTCGCGGGGCGGCGTGAACAGGTACTCAGTCCCCTTGATGACCTGATAGGTTCCCACCAACTCCCGGAGCATGGCGCAGATCCCGCCCATGAAGTCCTCCGGGGACAGCTCGCCGCGCTCGATCTCGCTTAAACGGTGTTCCCATTCAGCGGTCAGCAGGGGCGATTGCAGCTGTTCCGGCAGAACGGTAATCAGGGACACCGCATCTTTGGATGGCATGAGCTGCACAGCTTTCTTGTTCTTGTTGCGCTCCAAAAAGCCGGTGGACACCAGCTTTTCCAGAATCCCGGCGCGTGTGGCGGGAGTGCCAAGCCCTTTGCGCTCGGCATCGTCCGGCATTTCCTTTGAGCCGGCAGTTTCCATCGCAGAAAGAAGCGTATCCTCGGTGAAATGTTTGGGCGGGCTGGTTTTGCCCTCCTTGACGGCAGCGCCGGAAAGGGGCAGCGTCTGACCCTCGGACAGTTCTGGCAGACGGCCTCCGTCCGGCAGGGCCTTGTCCTCGGTTTCCTTGTCCGGCTCCGCATTTTTCAGCGCAGAACGGTAGGCAGTGTCCAGCGCCCGCCAGCCGGGGCGCTTCACCGTTTTGCCCTTGGTGGTAAACTCCGCACCGGCACACTCCACGGTGACAGCAGTTTCTGAGTAAGTATGCGGTTCCGCCACCGCGCATAGCAGGCGCAAGGCTACAAGTTCCAAAATCATCTGTTCACCCACCGGCAGACCGGACAGGTCGGCGTTTTGGAGATTGCGGGTGGGGATCACTGCATGGTGGTCGGTCACTTTTTTGTCGTTGATAACCTGAGCCGCATCACAGGAAATGGCGATCCCTTTGCGAAACGGCATGGCATTGGCAACCAGATTGACCAGCACAGGCAGGCTTTCAGCCATATCGCTCGTCAGATAGCGGCTGTCTGTGCGGGGATAGGTGCAGAGCTTCTTTTCGTACAGATTTTGGAGGTAGTCCAGGGTTTGCTGGGCCGTATATCCCAACAATCGGTTGGCATCCCGTTGGAGGGTAGTCAGGTCATAGAGGGCGGGCGGCTTTTCCGATTTGCCGCGGCATTCCACCTTTTTGACCGTCACATCCGCACTCTGGCAGGCGGCTTTCAGCTGCTCGGCAGCAGCCTTGTCCGCCATGCGTTCCCCGGAAACGGAAAAACCGGGCAGCTCCAGGACTACCGTGTAAAACGGAACCGGCTTGAAGGTGTCGATCTCGGCTTCCCGTTGGACGATGAGGGCCAGCGTCGGGGACATCACGCGCCCGATGTTGAGGGTACGGTGGTACAGCACCGAAAACAGTCTTGTGGCGTTGATCCCCACCAGCCAGTCGGCCTTGGCACGGCAGAGGGCAGCATCCCGAAGTCCGTCATAGTCCGCACCGGGGCGCAGGTTTGCAAAGCCTTCCCTTATGGCGGAGTCCTCCATCGAAGAAATCCAGAGCCTTTTCATAGGCTTTTGACAGTCTGCCAGCTCATAGACGCTGCGGAAGATCAGCTCACCCTCGCGTCCGGCATCGCAGGCATTTACCACCTCCGTCACATCCGGGGCGTTCATCAGCTTTTTCAGAATATCAAACTGCTTTTTCTTATCCTTTCCCACTACCATCTGCCAGTGTTCCGGCAGGATGGGCAGATCGTCATAACGCCACTTGGCGTAGTCCGGGTTATATACATCGGCATCGGCCAACCCAGCCAGATGGCCTACGCACCAGCTGACCCGCCAGCCGTTTCCCTCCAGATAGCCGTCCTTGCGGGCAGTCGCACCGATCACGGCGGCCAGACTTTGGGCAACCGATGGTTTTTCGGCAATTACCAATTTATGTTGAGCCATGATGGTTCCTCCTCTCTTTGAGCCATCGGGACATTTCCCGGTGACAGATACCTACGCAGGGCTGCCCATAATTCCCACAGCCATAGCAGGGGTGGCTTTTGGGTAAAGAGAGAGGACGGGAAGTGTCCTTCCCGCCCTCCGGCCTGCGTGTCATCATGTGTTCATAGGGGCTGTCGGTGAACCGGGTCATGGGGTCTCATCCTCACTTTCTTCACCGCCGCCCCTGTCAGCGTCCAGCTCGCCCGATTCCTCGTCCTCCAGTTCGATTTCTTCCTCATCCGGCAGTTCCTCGCCGTCCTCATAGTCATAATCGTCTGGATTGCTGCTGTTTTTGTGGTTGGCTTTACCCTTAATAAATTTGAAGTAGGCAAAGGCAGCGCCGCCCATCACAGCCAGCACCAGCAGCAGGACAGCCGGATTTAACCCTGCGGGTTCTTTTTTCTCCGGCTCCGTGGGTTCCTTTGGCGGTTCCGGCTTCTTGCCGGTACAGCCGGTCATGTCCGTACTGCATACCTCGCATTTGGTGTTGACCGCACCGGCTTCGCATTTTTCCGTGCAGTTGCAGACAGCGGGCGGTTTCTCGGCGGATTGCCCGTCCTCCATCAGCGCCATCAGGTCGGCTTCATCCACCTGATTTAAGAAATGGACGGCGGTTTCCTTGTCCTCGTTGGCCCGGTCAATGAGGATGTAGAAATAATTGCCGGATTTTGTGGTGACGGTGATGAGCTGCTTGTTGCCGCCGAAATCATCCACCAGGGCAGCATTGCCCTCCGGGGTCAGGACAGGACTGTCCTCAGTTTCTTCCACCACATTGGTATCGTTGGTGGCATCCTCCGCCGGGGGCTGCTCCGGCCCTTGAGCAAAAGCGGTGACAGAAAAACCGCCCATCAGCACCAGTGCGGCGCAGAGGGCGGAAAGGGTCTTAAAAATTCTCTTATTCTTCATGGGCGGTGTCCTCCTGTTCTTCATGAGCATCCATACCGGGGAGTGTGCCGCCGGACAGCATGGCGCTTAACTGCTCCGGGGTCATACGCATAGCGCGCACCATCTGGACGATCTCCAGATTTTCCGCTTCGGTTTTCTGCGCTTCCAGCGCTTTCAGCTTTTCCTGATACTCTGCGATTTTCTCACGGGTTTTCGTAATTTCCCGGCCAATGCGTTCGATTTTCGTAGCCATAATCAATCACTCCTTATCAAAAGATTTGTCACCAGTTCATCAGGCCGTAGCCCTTGATGCACTCGTAGTTCACATCGTAGCTTCTGATTTTGCAGGCATCGCCGCTGTTTCCCTCTATGGTATAGACCCGGCTGCCGTCTGTGCCGATGACGATGCCCACATGGTCGGCGCTGCCGTCCATGTCCCAATCGAAAAAGATGGCATCGCCAGGGGCAAGGTTGTCATAGCCGCGCGCGCCCCATTGCCCATGTGACTGGAACCAGGGAACCCCCTGGGATTGGCAGCCTGCAAAGCGCGGTTCAGACAGACCCCTCTGGCCGTAGCACCAAGACACAAAGCAGGCGCACCATTCCACACGGGAATTGAAGCCGTACCAGCTCCAGTAGGGCTGCCCGCCCACATTTCCCACCTGACGTTTGGCCAGTTCCACCAGCTCCGGGTTGCCGGGGCGTGTGCCGTTTACAAACTCCACACCGTCCAAACTCTCGGATTCACTGGTATTTGTGGAGCCGCCGCCGAAGATCAGCGGCTTGTTGCCCAGCGTCTGCCGGTACACCTGATACATTTCCAGCTGGTCCGGGGTCAAAAGCTCTGTGGCAAGAGAGGAAATGGGGCGGCTCTCCAGCTTGACATGAAGAATCCGGTATTCGTATTCGTGGGTGTCGCCATCCTCGTCCGTATAGGTGCGAATCTGGATTTCCTCGGTGAGCGTCAGGGTATATTGGGCGGAAAACACGCGCTCCAGTTCGCCCTGGGCGCTGGACTGAGTGTACCCCTGCAAGACGGCGGAGAGAAACGCCGCCAGCTCATGGGGGTCATGCCCGATCATATCCAGGTCATAACGGTATTCGTCATATCCCGGATGGCTGCTTTCGATGTTGTCGATCTCGGCTTGCAGCGCCGTTTCTCTGGCGGCGTAATCGGCCTCCACCGCCAGCATTTCCGGGTCATCCGATGGATAAGTGGTGCCGGAGAGAACGGAACCGATGCTCTGCGCCATCATGGAGCAGGAGGACATGGTGTTGAGCAACAGGCAGATGAGAAGAAAAATAGCACCTACAAGCAAAAATCCTTTTTTATGGCGCATAATAAATGCTCCGGCCTGCTGTGCCTTTTCCTTGACCGTCTTGGCAGCCTTGCCGGTCTTTTTTGCGGTGTTGGCGGTGTTTCCGGCGCGCTTGGCGGCGGCGTATTCCTTTTTGATGGCCTGTTTCTGCTGCCAGCGTGAAAACGGATTGCTGGTAAGCTGGGGATTTTCCCGCAGGGACTTTTGATACAGGGCATTTACATTGGCCTTTTCCAGCTTTTGCTCCGCCTGTGCCGCCTTGCGGTATGGCTTCAGCTTGTGGCTGCGGTAGCCTTCCCGGACCAGCCTAACGCCGGTCTCTGCGCTTTCCTCAGACTTGTGGGCGCTCTCCACGCCCACATTGTCCTGTTCCGTTTCACGGATTTCCTTGTGGAGTTTCCCCAGCGCCGCATCTCCCGGAGCATCCCGGACCGCATGGGACAGCTTGGAGGGCGGTTTTTTCTTGTCCTCCAGCACCAGTTTGGTGGTCACTTTGCCGGTCTTAGGGTCCACCGTCTTTTGCCGCACCTGCTTTTTTGGGATTTTCGCCTGCGCCCTGTCTGCTTTGGCGGCGGCCCGGTCTGCCTTGCGGATGGGCTTTTCCAGCGCCGGGTCAGCGCGTTCCTCGTCTGTAAAGTGCAGGCGCGGTTCCTTACGCATACCAGCCACCCGCCATCAGGTCATCCAGCAGCACACAGGTTTCCGCATATACCGGAATCTGAATGGTTTCTGCCGGAAAGACCGTTGTGGACAGGAAAAGCGCCATCAGGGTTCCTCTTGCCATGTCCCGATCCTGAATCGGGCTGCCCATAAACAGCTTGGGAACATCCGGTATGCCCTCTGTCCAGATATGGTGAATCCGGGTAAATCCGGCATAGCCCTTGGGCGTGAGTTTTTTTGCTATCTTTTCCTGCTCATAGCAGTAATGGACGGCGGCGCGAAGCAGTTCCACCATCTGCTCACAGCCGCTGACAGCGGCCAAAAGCAGACCTGCGCCTTTTTCAATTTCTTTCTTTGTCATGCTGTTCATCCTCCTTTTTTAAGTCCAACGGTTTGGTGGTCATTATGGCATAGAGTTCGGTGTTTTTCGGGAAGTGGTCCACGAAGGGCAGGATGGTGGAGCCGTAGAACAGCAGTCCTTCACCCTCGCCGGAGTGGGTCACATAGGAAAGCTGGTGCGGGGAAATGCCCAGCTGTTTGGCAAGAATCTGCCGGTCTCCGCCCGCCTGGTTGAGCATATACACGAAGTCGGAGTTTTCAAAGATGTTCTCCACCTCGCGGCTGCTCAAAAGGTCTTTGACGTTCTGCGTGATACCGGTCGGGATGCCGCCCCATTTACGGAATCGCTTCCAGATTTCCACCGTATAAGCGGCGGTCTGTTCCTCTTTCAGCAGCAGGTGCATCTCGTCGATGTAGTAACGGGTGGACTTATGGGCGGCGCGGTTGATGGTGACGCGGTTCCACACCTGATCCTGCACCACCAGCATCCCGATTTTCTTCAGCTGCTTGCCCAGTTCCTTGATGTCATAACAGACAATGCGGTTGTTGATGTCCACATTGCTCTGGTGGTTGAACACATTGAGGGAGCCGGTTACATAGATTTCCAGCGCTGTGGCGATGTACTGCGCTTCCTTTTCGTCCTGCGCCCGCAAGAGGTTATACAAATCCTCCAGAATGGGCATATTCTCCGGGCGCGGGTCGTTCAGATAGTCCTGATAGACCAGCCGCACACAGCGGTCGATGATGGTTTTCTGCACCGGCTGCAAGCCCTCTTTGCCGCCCACGATCAGTTCACACAGGGACAGGATGAAGTCGGACTTGAGAGACAGCGGGCTTTCATCGTCCGAATAGTCCAGGTTCAAATCCATGGGGTTGATGTAGTTGGTGGAAGTGGGCGAAATCTTGATGACCTGTCCATGCAGACGCTCCACCAGAGGGGCATATTCCGCCTCCGGGTCGCAGATGATGACATCATCCGAAGTGAGCAGAAAGCTGTTGGCGATCTCTCGCTTGGCGCTGAAGGACTTGCCGGAACCCGGCGTACCGAGAATTAGACCGTTGGGGTTTTTCAGCAGCTTTCTGTCCACCATGATGAGGTTGTTGGACAGAGCATTGATGCCATAGTACAGAGCTTCTTTGCCGTTCTGGAATAATTCCTGGGTGGTGAACGGCACAAAGATTGCCGTGGAACTGGTGGTCAGCCCCCGCTGAATCTCAATCTGGTTGATACCCAGGGGCAGGCAACTCATCAGCCCTTCCTCCTGCTGGAAGTCCAGCCTTGTCAGCTGGCAGTTGTATTTCTGCGCGATGGAGCTGGCTTGGAACACATTGTTGTCCAGCTGGCGGGGATTGTCTGCCGTGTTCAGCACCAGGAAGGTCACAAGGAACATACGCTCGTTGCGGCTCTGCAAATCCTGCAAGAGCTTTTTGGCCTCAACACCATAAGTGGCAAGGTCGGAAGGGATGATGTCCATGTCATATCCGGCACGGACAGCTTTTTTCTGTTCCTCAATTTTGGATTTATCCAGATCGGTGATTTTCCGCTTCACCGTCTTGATGGCCTTGATCTGATCCACCGACTGAATGTGCATACTCACAATGAGCGAGCTTTCCATATCCAGAAAATCAGCCAGCATCCGGTCATTCAACTCCGGCGCTAAAATCTGCAAAAAAGAAACCGCCCCGTATTTCTTGCCCATACGGAACTGCTTGCCGGTGCGGAACTCAAAGGAGCTGGGGGCGATAAAGTCCTTGGTGGACAGACCGCTGGTGGAGAGCCAGTCCCACTCAAACCGGAACGGCAGCTGCTCATCCATGTGGAAGATACCATGCAGCTGGGCAAGCCGCGCCTTTCCATCCAGCGTTTCCGCCGCTACGCCCAGCCGCTTGAAGTTATTGAGAATGTCGGTCTCAATGCGCTCCAAACGGGGCTTGGCCGCCTTGATGCTGTCCGCGTCAATGCCAAAGGTGAGATACTTGGTTTTGATTAGGCCGTTGTTGCCCTTTGCCAGCTGGTTTTGCAGCATGGTGGTGTACTCCACCCGGATACTGTCAAAATCATCCCTTTGAAGGGGGATGTTGATGGCGCGGGCAAAGGTTTCCTCCGATGCTGCAAGGTTCAAAAAAGACAGCTCAAACTGAATCGAGCTGTCGAAGTAGTTGAGAAAATCGCACCAGCCCTCGAAGATCGCGGTTTTATCCTCGTTCTGTGAAAGCTGATAATTGATGTCCTGAAATTGAATGGTTTTTGTGTAGTGACCGTCTGATACCCGGCAGATACCGTCCGGCCACATCCGTTCATAAGAGATGCTGTCCTGCGCGGATTTTTCCTTTTTGTCCGTGCGGTTGGCGCGGGCAATGGCAGCTTCAATCTGCTTTCTGTCGGCGCGGGACAGCTTTTTCTTTGTTTTGACCGGCTGCACAGCTTTTTCCTCGTTTTTTCCGAACAGCTGGTGCAGCCAGTTTTTGATTGCCGTAAACAATGTGTGACACCTCCTCGTCGAGATTTGCCTGCCGCTGCAACACGGCATAGAAGTTATTGGTGCGGTAGGGGCGCTGCCTGGGGCGGATCACCGTGACGCGAATGATATTGCCCACAATCTTTTCCAACGGCTGGCCATGCTTTTCGTACATCGCCAGCAGGAAGAAGGGCAGCATAACCAGCATCATACACATGGCAGCCACGCTGTTTCCCGCAGGCCCCCGGAGCAAAAAGAAAAGCGGTACGCCGATCAGCGCCCCGCCGCCGAAGCAGACCATCTGCCTCTTGGTTAAGTTGAACGCGACCTTGGTTTTGACTTTCGTAAGGTCCTTGGGTACGGGTACATAAGCCAATGTGGAAACCTCCTTCCGTTTTAGTGCGCCTGAAAGACTGATTTTGCGAGACTGCCGGTTTTGAACAGCGTAAAGCACAGCAGCACGGTGTAGCCCACGCAGCTCCAGATCGCCATGATGATGTCATCTTCCAGAGCGATGTTCTGCACCAGCACAGCATAAATTGCCACGCAGACGATGATGAGAAACGCCTGAAAGCCCAGCGCCAGCAGGGAGCGCAGATAGTTCTGGCCCATGCCGCCCCATTCCTTGCCCATCATGGCAGCCATAGGGATGGGCGCAACGGATGTCACAAGGTAAATTTCAATCATACGGCCATAAATCACGATGAAGATGCAGATATACAGCGCCCACATGGTAACGCCGATAAACATACTCTGGAACCAAAGCCCGAACAGCGGACCCAAATCCATTTCCATCAGCCGGGGTTCCATGTCCGTAAGGACAGAGGAAATATCAATGGCGGTATCCGAAGAAATGATGCCGGATGCCTGTGCCACCACACTCTGCGCCATATCGAACACGCCCATGACGATATTCCATGTATTCGTGACAAGGAGTATGGCTGTGGCTGACTTGAACACCCATTTGAAAATCATCCAGGTGTCCACATCATGCAGGTTGTTTTTGTCGGTAATCATCTGGATCAGTTCCAGCGTCATTACAATCGCCAGAATCACACCGGCGATGGGAACCATGATGGAGTTGGACAGATTCTCAATCATACTGAAAATGCCGCCGTTCCAGCCCTGCGGCGTTTGCCCAACCTGTACGGATATATCTCCGACCTGCTGGTTTACAGAATCGAACATCCCGGACAGGTTGCCCATAATGCCGCCTACCAGCATTTCTTTCAGCCAATTTGTCAGGGCTTCAAGTAAGAAATCCATACGGTGTCAACCTCCTTTCCGCCGCCCCCGCAAAACTGCGGGAACGGCAAGGATTTCATACGGAGACGCTTAGACAGAGAAAAGCCCGGAGAGCAGAGGTACAAGGACCATACCAACAACAGCTACACCAGCACCGGCCATGAGCTGCTTCATGCCCTGTGATTTTGCACCAGGGTTGTCGTTTCCGTAACCTTCCAGCAGGTTGATGACGCCCCAGATACCAAGACCGGCACCGAGCGCGATAACGAGGGTCTGAAGAACGGTGATTGCCTGTTCAAAAAATGCCATATAGTTTGTTAGCCGGAATCTGATTAAAAAATAGGTTTGTCATGTTTCATAGGCATACAAAAGCCGGAACAATCTGCCACCCGGTTTCCGGGGGCATGATTCCGGCTGTCCTCCTTTTTCATTATTTTTTCTTGCGATTGTCCGCTTTGTACGCCAATGGCCCCAAAAGGGCAGTTGCGGCGAATAGATAAGATCACTCCCTTCTAAAGCGGAACGAAATTAAGCGCCCTGAGTATCTACTTCGTACACGTCGCAGACCTCATTGGGCTTGAGTTTCAGCCGGGTGGACAGGAACGCTTCAATGTCAAAAGTGTTCTTGTCGCTTGCGTCGGCTGTGTATTTGAAATTGGGGTGCTTGGTAATGTCGTACTTATCCGAAAGGAAAGGCCGCACACCGCGCAGCTGAAGGATGCACTTGCCGCCGTCCATAACGGCCAGTTCATCCTGGCTCATCAGCTCTTTGCCGAGCTTTTGGTAGTTGAGAGAGTGGGAGATTTCCCGCCCACGGTTCTCGCCGGTGTTGTAGGTGTCGATGGTTTCCTTGCCCAGCACGGCAGCCAGCTCTTTGAGGGTAGTCGGCTCTTTACCGCCCAGGAAAATGGAGGTATCCATATTGCCGATGATGGTATCGGCATTGTCCTTGTAGATGGCTTTCAGTTGGCTTTGCGCCTGCAAGACCAGACAGGCGGAGATCTCACGGCTTCGGATGGTAGCCACCAGCTTTTCCAGTTTGGGAATCTGGCCGATGTTGGCGCACTCGTCGATAAGGCAGCGCACATGGATCGGTAGCCGCCCGCCGTACACATCGTCGGCTTTTTCGCAGAGCAGGTTGAATAACTGGGTGTAGCACATGGAAATGAGAAAGTTAAAACTGTCATCCGTATCGCTCATAATAAGGAACAGGGCAGTTTTCCGATCTCCCAGCGTATCCAGCTCCAGCTCATCGTAGGAAGTGACCTCCCTCAGCTCCGCAATATCGAACACAGCAAGGCGCGCACCGCAGCTAATCAGTATGCTTTTAGCTGTTTTGCCGGCGGCCAGCTTGTATTTTTTATATTGGCGGACGGCAAAATGATTAGGCTTTTCTGCTTCCAGTGCATCAAACATCAGGTCCACCGGGTTCTTGAACTCCTCGTCGTCCTCCCGGACTTCCATGGCGTTGATGAACTCAATGAGGGTGGAGAAGTTCTGTTCCTCCACCGGAGCCTCATAATGGATATACCCGATGAGGGCGCAGTACAAAAGCGTTTCCGCCTTGACCCAGAAATCATCTCCAGCCTTGCCTTCTCCCTTGGTATTCGCTATTAAAGTCGTAACCAGCTTCAAAATGTCCTTTTCGCTGTGCAGATAGGCAAAAGGATTGTAGTGCATGGACTTTTTGAAGTTGATGGTATTGAGAACCTTAATACGATAAGGCTCATAGACCACTTTGCCATTTTTGTCCTTTACGGTCTCATAGACCGGATTGCCATGCCGGTCCTTTACCGGCTGATGATCCTTGCCCAGCTTGGGACGCATTTTCGGTGTACCGCGCTGGAGCATTTTGCCGCACTCCACCAAAATCGTACCTTTGGGGTCTGTCACCACATAGGAGCTGTGCATCTGCATCAGGTTCGGCTTCAGCCAGAACCGGGTCTTACCGGAACCGGAGCCGCCAATGACCAGCACATTTTTGTTTCTGGCAGTCTTGGGGTCCTTGGGGCGGCTGTTCATGGTCAGGCTCTCGGTTTTCGTCAGAATCACATTGTTCTGGAATACCGGGTCCACATAAGGGGCAATGTCCTCGTGGGTTCCCCATCGGGCAGAACCATACTCCATGCCGTGGCGGTATTTCTTTGCATTTTTGCTTTTCAGATACACCGCCAGCCGCAGACCAGCGCCACAGCACAGGCCCACCAGTAAATCCAGCGGGTGCAGGCTGGGCCACCAGCTTGCCAGCGCCACCGGCAGCGTGGAGAAGAAGGAGAGGATTTTTGCTGAAGCGTCCGCGCCCTGTGCCATGCGCCATGCCTCCCCGAAGTTGGTGGCAAACAAGCCCATCAGGAGATAGGGCAGGTTCAAAATCAGGAGCTTTTTGATGTCAAGCTGCTTTTTCATCGTTCCAGCTCCTTTCGCTTGGTGCGGTCCACCACGGCATTTTTGACCAGCTCTTTGAACTGGTTCAGCTTTGCCAGCACGGACGGGCGCTCGGATTTCTCCGCCTTTCTGACCTTTTTCCCGGTGTACTCGGTAAAAGCAGCGGTCAGGGCATCCGCGTCCCGACCCTTGAAAAAGATCAGGTACTTGGGTGGGGAGCTGCTGCGGTCCTTCTTCACCGCATAATCCACGCCGTATTTCCGGGCGATCTTCTCAAACTCCTTGATGGAGGGGTCGGTGATCTCGATATTGGAAACGCCCTGGTTCTGACCAATGAGCTGCTTGACCGTCTGCTTACCCTGGGGCTTCACAGGCGCGTCCCGGCTTCTCTGCTTATTCAGCTTCTTTTCCTTGCGATGGGCAAGGTATTTACAAATGGCGGCCTTAAACAGCCGCCCGGTGAACTTTGTGCCGTTGACTACCAGCGTCAAAGTCCTGTTTTCCACTTCTTCCTGCATGGGATAACGCCTCCTTTCCACGAATTTTGCAGGGATTGTTCAAAAACTAAGGCGGGACCACCAGCCGCCGCAAAAGATACCGGGTCATCATATCATCAGCAGGATGCTGTCCCGCAGCTGGGCAAAATACAGCTTGCCCTGGGGCGTTACCAGCGTATAGGAGCCGGTATGCCCGTGGTTACAGTAGTCCTTGACGCAGAACAGGCCGTCGTTGGCGGGCTTTGCATAAGGCAGTACATTCCCGGATGGGGCGCGGTACACAAACCGCTGTTCCAGCAGGAAGCGGATAAACCGACGTTCCGGCACAACCAGTTCCTTGGCGGTGGTACGGAGATTGGTGCTGTGCTTGAGGTCGATAAACAGGTCATAAAAGGCTGCCTTGCCCTCCAGCATGGCGTTTTCCTCACGAAGTGCCGCATTTTTCTCGCGCTCGGCCAGCAGGTCGGAGCAGAGGTTCATCAGAGCCTCCGGGGAGGTAGCGATCTCCCACAGCTTTTCTCTGGTGATGTAAGCCCCGTGCTTTCGGATAGAGGGCAACACCTCATCGAACACCCAGCGTTCAAACCGTTCCGCAGAGGGCAGCTTGCTGTGAACGATCAGGCGGTACACATCGCCTTCGGGAATAAATTTCATTCGCTGAATACCGCCGTTAGAAGGGGTCGGTAAAACGCAGACCCCTTTGCAGTGGGCTGTGATGGCATCAGCGGTACGTTGGTATCCAAGTGCTTTCGCAATATCCTTTCCGCAAAACAGCACTTTGCCGTCCTGCTCAAAAGTGCGGATGCTGCCAAACTCCGGGTTTTTGAAAATTTCCATCTGGTTCATGTTGTTCCTCCTTTGGCATGAGAAAAGGCGGCTCTTACCAGCCGCCTACGTTCATATCGTGATTGACCTGTGAAGTGTAGTGGTTGCTGATGGTGATGGGAGCGTTAAACAGCACTGTCAGCAGGTACTGCTTCATGTTGCGGACCTCGGTGGTGTTTTTCTGCAAGCTGTCCATGACAAACCGGATATGCTCGCTGTCCAGCTTCAAAAAACGGGAGCGCACCACCTCATGGGGGAAGTCGCTGCCTGCAATCCGGGTGGTTTTGCGTCTGGCACAGACGGTTTCCACCATCAGCTCCACGATCTCGTCCAGGTCCTCCCGATAGGTGGCAAACTCCCTGCACAGGTAGTCATACTCGATGTTCTCTAAAATCAATTCCCGATAATTTTCTATCTCGGAGACAGACATCGCATCCCTTCCTGTCCGTTCCGGCGGTCTTGCCGCCGCTGTTTCCCGGAAGGGAATGGAATCGGTACTTGATCCATGAGTAATTGATTTTTGAGTATTTGATTTCTCTATATTTAATTCTGCGGGCTTTTCCGTATCCGGTTTCACCATATCCGGGTTTCCCGTATCTGGTGAAGCCGTATCCGGCTGGGGCGTATCCGGGTTCTTCGGCTGTGGTTGCTCGTAGATAACATACTCGGTATCACTGATCCGACCCTGTTTGTCCCGCAGTTGATGACGGACAATGTACCCGGCAGCTTCCAGCTCCCGCAGCGCACCGCCGATTGCGTCCACGCCCTCTTTGCAGATGGCGGCAAGCCCTCTGGTGGTATAGTTCCAGTCCTCCGGTAAGGACAGCATCATGGAAAGCAGCCCTTTGGCTTTCAGGGACAGTTTCCCGTTGCGTAAATGGTGATTGCTCATCACGGTATAATCTCTGGTTCGTTCAATGCGAAATACGGCCATTGACCTCACTCCTTCCAAATTTCTCAGGGTATGAAAAAAGCCACAATCCTATAAAAAGAATTGTGGCAGTCAGCTGTTTTGTTCACTTTTTCTGCGCCGGTAGGGGCGCTTGGGAATGGGCGGTTTATCCAACGGGTCATCTCCCTGAGAGAATGGCAGAGTTTGCAGAACACGGTCAATCTCCATAGATTCCATATCATGTTGGGAATGGCAATCCTCCCGGATTGCTTCCCGGATTTCCTTTACAGTACACATTTCAATCCTTTCCTTTCGCAGTAATGATTTGTTTATGAGTGGCGGCGGCGCTTGTCCGGCTTAAAATCGAGGATATGTCCCTCAATCACACGGGCATACCGCTTGATTTTGATTTCCCGATGCTGCTGGCTCAGGAGGGCGGCCTGATAGCCGTCCTCGGTCAAAAACAGCCGCATTTCATCACCGGGACTGCCATAGGCACAGGAACGCAGGACAGAAAATTCAATCATCCGGCGGGTGTTGTCCTGAAAACGCTCCACGGCAAGAATGTTATGTCCTTTCAGCTCACGGGCTGAAATATCCCTCATAGGCGGCTCCTTTCTCAGCGTTCATGTTGCTGTTGGCGTTTTTTCTGCCACTGTTCCAGCAGCTTGATAATGGTTTCCTGCATCCGCTGGGGCGTGTAGCTCTTGGGAAAATACTTCCGCAGAGTGTCCGAGGTAAATGTCACTCGGTCCAGATCGCTTTTCTTTTCCTCGCCCATAATGGCCCGCATCACATCAATGGATAAATGCCCCTCCTGGCTGAACTTCTTGAGCCGCTGGGCTTGGGAGAGAGAAGGGGTGGCTTGTTCGCTGTCCATCGCGTCCAAAAGCTGGGTCTGTTCCTCTTTTTTCAGGAACGATAGCTCATAGGCCGGATTAAAGGCGATTTTCTTTTCATCCACCATATCCAGCAGTTCGGGAATTAGCTCGGTGAGGCGAATGTAGCGCTGAACCTGCCTGCCGCTGTCACCGGCTTTTTCGCCTACCACATCAGCCATTTCCAACTTCCCGACAACTTGTCGGGAAGTTAAATCTGTCCGTGCGCCTTGATGTTTGATAGCCTCCAGCTTCATCTTGTAGGCAAAGGCCCTTTCGCTGGGGAGCAGGCTTTCACGCTGCAAGTTGCTGTCCACCATAATGATGGTGGCAGCGTCATCGTCCAAATCCCGGACAATGACCGGCATGGTTTCTTTCTCAGCCAGTTCACTGGCTCTGTGCCGCCTGTGTCCGGCTACCAGCTCATAGCCGCCATCCGGGTCAGGTCTTGCAATCGCCGGAACCAGCACACCATACTGTCGGATACTGTCCGCAGTTTCCAGCATGGCTTCATCATCCTTGACTTTGAACGGATGGTTCTTAAAAGGGTGCAGTTCAGACAAGGGGATTTCCTGAATCTTCTCCAGCCGTTCTTCCAAACGGCTTTCCTCGGTGGAAAACAGGTCATCTACCGATGCCAGTTCTACTTTTTTCGCGCTGCTTTTCAAGTTTTGTCACCTCCTGCGTCAGATTTTTGTAGCTTTCAGCCACCTTGCCGCCGGGGTCATGGGCGAAAATGCTCTTGCCCTCGGCGCTGGTCTCCTTTGCTCGGACAGAATGGGGAATTTCTGTTCCAAATACCTTGATTTTGCTGCCGTAGGTTTCCCGCAGCAGGGCGGCGATCTCCTTGGCAAAGTTGGTGCGGTTGTCCACCATCGTCAGCAGGATACCGTCGATCTGGAGCTTGGGGTTGATCTGCCGCTTCACCTTGTTTACGGTCTGGAGCAGTTGTTCCAGGCCCTTGGCGGGCAGATACTCCGCCTGCACGGGAATTATGACCCTGTTGGCGGCTGCCAAGGCATTGACCGTGAGCATACCCAAGGAGGGCTGACAGTCAATCAGGATATGGGAATACTGTCCCTTGAGCGTGTCCAGATACTGCCGCAGGATAGTCTCTCGGCTCATGGCGTTCACCAGAGAAACCTCCATGCCGGAGAGCTGAATGTCCGCAGGCATCAGGTCAACACCCTCCGGGTGGTGCAGGATGCCCTCGCCGGGTTTGAGTGGTTCATCCATCAGAATACGGCCCATCGCGTCGGACAGGGTAAAGGGCAGCTTGTCCGGCTGAGGGTGGCCCAGGCTGATGGTCAGGCTGCCTTGCGGGTCCCCGTCGATCAGCAGCACTTTCTTTCCGGTCTGCGCCAGCCCGATCCCCAGGTTGGCACAAGTTGTTGTCTTGCCAACGCCGCCTTTCTGGTTGGCGATGGCGATAATTTGCGTGTTCACTTTGCAATCACCTCGTTTCTGGAATAAAAAAGGGAGAATGTGACGTAAATCAACATTCTCCCTGAGAAACGATATGCGATTGTATTGCTGCTTGTCTTATTTGTGTTCAGCTTTCAGGGAGCCATCCCGCCGCAAACCCGCATGAATACTGGATTTCTGCTTGTTTGCCTTTCCCTTTCCCGAATAACCTCTGTTCAACGAGTGGTACGCCAAGGACATTTCCAAGAAGCGGAAAATTGTCAACAAGATGAAAGGCAACGCGGGCATCCCGCTGTCCCAGCCGCCCTATGGATATATCAAAAATCCCGACGATCCCCGATTTTGGGTGATCGACCCGGAGGCCGCTGATGTGGTGCGGCGTATCTATGATATGGCCTTGGAGGGATATGGACTGGCTGAAATTGCAAACGCCTTGGGCAAGGATGGGATCGTCAATCCAACTTACTACTGGCGGAACAAGGGCGTCAAACGCAGTGGCTCCAAAAGTACCTTGGAGCCTACCAAATGGGGACATACCACCGTCAAGAAAATCCTCACCTTGCAGGAATACTGCGGCGATGTCATCAACTTCAAAAGCTACTCCAAATCCTACAAGATGAAGCGGCGCATTGAAAACCCGGAGGAAAACCGGGCCATCTTCCTCAATGTCCATGAGCCGATCATTGACCAGGTCACATGGGAAAAGGTACAGACTTTGCAGAAAGGCACACGGCGCAAAAAGCCGACTGTTACCCAAGAGCCCAGCGTATTTTCCGGGCGGCTGAAATGTCCCGAGTGCGGCGGCAATCTCAACTTCCATTTCAATCAGAAAAACCACGACATTAAGTTTTTTAGTTGTCAAAATCACAACTCTGGCTTGCGGAAATGTTCAGCGACACACTACATCCGTCTGGATTTTCTGGAACAGGTGGTATTGTATGAGGTCAACCGTCTGGCGGCCTTTGCCAATGAGTATGAGAGTGAATTTGTAAAAGCCATGCTGGGCCGTTCTGCAAAGGTGGCTGAAAATGACCGTGCAAGAAAACAGCGGGAACTCAATACATTACTGATCCGTGACAAGGAACTGGATATGCTCTTTGAAAGACTGTATGAGGACAATGTAGCGGGAAAGATTGACGATTCCCGTTTTGCCAGAATGTCAAAGCGGTACGAGCAGGAGCAGGGCGAGATCGGCGCAAAGGTCAATACCCTACGGCTGGAACTGAAAAAGGCTGAGGGACAGCAGATGGACATGGAGGACTTCTTGGCAATAGTGCGGCGATATACTCATGTAACGAAAATCACCCGGCGCATGGTGTCTGAACTCATTGACCACATTGATGTGTACCATGCTGAAAAGTAGGATGGCGTGACCAATCAGCAGGTGGTTATCCACTATAACTGTATCGGAGCCTTTGAAGTGCCAGACCGCAAGAAAATCCCCGAGGCTGACATCATCATGGAAACAAGAAAAGGCGTAGCTGTCAGCTACGCCCCGGCACAAATCGCTGTATGAATTTTTCAGAAAATAAAAATGCGGAGTGTCCGTTACAGGATACTCAAATCCTATAAGGACACTCCGCATGGTCCGAGTGACTGGAGTCGAACCAGCCTTAGCTTGCTCCCAAACGCTTGAACCAAATTTTTTGTGGTGATTTGTAGTGCTTTCCTGCACTTTCCGCTCGGTATTGAATGTTTTTTGACGCTCTTAAATCCGCTGTTTCCACGTGTTCCGGTCCTGACTGTGGTCAAATATGGGGTCAAAAACGCTTCCTGACCAGGGGCGGTAGGTGTCTACCAGTCCCGGCCGGGAAGCGTTTTTTCACGACTCTGGGTTTTGGGTATTGTACCTCCGCCGTAGCGGTTAAGCAAGTCCTTTCTGTGCGACGGGCGTATCAGTTTTTCACACGCCTATTCAAAGAATAAAAGCCTGCGGACCGCAGCCTATCTGTTCAGTAGCCACTGGATGCCCGCCACCGTCCGCTCGAGCCCATGGACAAAGTGGTTTCCGGGATTCAGCTGGAACACCGTGTCGATGCCTTTGCTCTGGTAAAAGGTCTGGATCTCCTCTGTATTTTCCTGAACTGTTTTCAGGACTGGATTGCGGGTCTTGGCCTCTTTGTCCCCCAGAGAGAAATAGATGCAGTCTGGCCGGCGCTTCGGCTCGTGGGAGAAGATGTACTCCTTGAAGCCAGGAAACCATAAGGAGGCGGACATGCACCCCACCCGCGAGAACACATCCGTCCGGTAGATAGCGTACAGGGCGAACAGACCAGCCAAAGAGTATCCAGCAATCCCCCGCCATGCCGGAGGCCCGACCAACTCTTTTTCTGCCCTGGGTATGATTTCTTCAACCAGCAGCCGCAGATAGTCGTCCGCACCGCCGGTGAAAGACTCCCCGTTCTTGAACGCCGCCGGGCCGTCCCACGGGGCCATGTCCCGGTTCCAGTCCAAATCGCTGATGGCCACTAAAGTAAACGGTGGACAACCAGCCGTCTGCGCCGCCTCAAATACCTTCTGCCCCTCGTTAGAGTAAGTATTCAGGTAGATTATAGGAGCGTTCAGTACTACGCATGGAAAGACAGCTATGTGCTTATCCCCAAAAATAAATGCGTGCATGAATTCACCGACTTTCTGATTTGTCCCTATTATAGCATATTTCTAACTCGGCACAATTTTAAATGTTGAATTTTGTGTATTTATGTTGCGGTTTCCACTTGTATCTGTTATACTGCTAATTAGATAATAGGAAATTTTTTCATAGACAAAAGAAACAGATACAGAAAGGGCGATTTTATGACCGCAAATGAACAGCTGGCCTCTGTAGGGAAGAACATCCAGGAAAAGGCCACTCTCATCTGGAATGTGGCGAATACCCTCTTTGGCGCTTTCAAGCCTCATGAGTATGGTCTGGTGATTCTGCCGATGGTGGTCATCAAGCGGTTCCACGACTGCCTGCTGCCAACCCACCAGGCGGTATTGGATACTTACAAGAAGGTGGAGCATCTGGCGGTCAAGGAGGGGTTCCTGCGGACTGCCGCCGGATACCAGTTCTATAACACCAGCCCTTTCACCTTTGAGACCCTACGGGCGGACCCGGAGAACATCAATGACAACTTCCGGGCCTACCTCAATGGCTTTTCCGACAATGTTCAGGACATCCTCTCCCGCATGAATTTCAGTGCCCAGATTGACCGCATGGTAGAGGCGGGTCTGCTCTATCAAGTGATTGTGGACTTCTGCTCTGACAAGGCGGATATGGGGCCGGAGAAGATCAGCGCCGTGGATATGGGGTACATCTTCGAGAACCTGGTCCAGCGGTTTTCCGAGTCCTACAATGAGGAGGCCGGAGCACACTTCACCAGCCGGGACATCATTTACCTGATGTGTGATCTGCTGGTGACCGGTGACCAGAACGCCTTCAACGGGGATGGCATCACTAAGACGGTCTACGACATGACCATGGGCACCAGCCAGATGCTCACCTGCATGGAGGAGCGGCTGAAGCAGTTGGATGCCGATGCGGATGTCACCTGTTTTGGCCAGGAGCTGAACCCCTTCACCTTTGGCATCGCCAAGGCCGACATGCTGATCCGTGGGGGCGATCCCGACAACATGCAGTTCGGCGACACCCTGGACGACGATAAGTTCGACGGCTACCAGTTTGACTACTGTATCTCCAATCCCCCCTTCGGCATTGACTGGAAGCGGGAGGCCGCTGCGGTGGAGGCAGAGCATAAGAAGGGGGCTGCGGGCCGGTTTAGCCCGGGTCTCCCCAGCAAGAGCGACGGGCAGATGCTGTTCCTGCTCAACGGCCTGTCAAAACTGAAACCGGAGGGCCGCATGGCCATCATCCAGAACGGCTCCTCCCTGTTTACCGGGGACGCCGGTTCCGGCCAGTCGGAGATCCGCCGTTACCTGATCGAGAGCGACTGGCTGGATGCCATTGTGCAACTCCCCAACGACAGCTTCTACAACACCGGCATCGCCACCTACATCTGGATCATCACCAAGGACAAGCCCTCGGAGCACATCGGGAAAGTGCAGCTCATTGATGCCAGCAAGTGCTATGAGTCCCGCCGGAAGTCCATCGGCAACAAGCGGGTGGACATTACCGAGGTGTGTCGAGACCTGATCGTCAAAGCATACGGCGAGTACCGGGACAACACCTATGAGCAAGATTTGGAATCCGGATCGAAAATCGTCTGCAAGAGCCGGGTGCTGGACAGTGTGGCCCTGGGCTACAACAAGATCGCCGTGGAAAGCCCCCTGCTGGACGAGGACGGAAATAAGGTACTGAAGAAGGGCAAGCCCGTTGCCGACCCCAAAAAGCGGGACACGGAGAATGTGCCGCTGGACGAGGATATCGACGCTTACTTCGCCCGTGAAGTCCTGCCCTATAATCCGGATGCCTGGATCGACAAGAGCAAGACCAAGGTGGGCTACGAGATCCCCTTCACCCGCACCTTCTATGAGTACAAGGAGATCGAGCCTGCCGACCAGATCGCCCAGCGCATCGAGGAGCATGAACACGCCCTGATGCAGAAACTCCACGACCTGTTTGGGAAGGACGGTGAGTGAGATGACTCCGGCAAATGGTTTTGCGGAGATGAAGGACAGCGGGATTCTTGGGTGTGGAAGTATTCCTTCACATTGGGAAACAATTGCTCTTAAATATGTTGCTCTACTGGATGGAAAGGTGGACACATCCAATATTACCCCAGAAGATACGGTTTCTTTTGTACCGATGGAGTGTATCCGCAATGATAAACGAATTCCAAAAACAGCCCAAAAATCCAAAGACAATGGAACATACAGCAGTTTTTGCAACGGAGATATTGCTATTGCCAAGGTAACGCCTTGCTTTGAAAATGGGAATATTTGTGTAATGGCATCTCTTGAAAACGGCTATGCATTTGGAAGTTCAGAGTTGTTTTCAGTTCGTCCCCAAAATATTGTTGGGCGCTATTTGTTTTATTCTCTACAAACTCCATATTTTCTTGATGGTGGCGCCGCAACTATGACTGGCGTTGGCGGATTAAAAAGAGTTTCTTCTTACTACATGAAAAATGTCAAGATAGTGTTTCCCCCTCTTTCCGAGCAATCCACCATTGCCTCCTATCTGGACGCTCAATGTGCCAAGATTGACGAGATCATCGCCCAGGACAAGGCCAGCATCGAGGACTATAAGCAGTGGAAGGCCTCCATTATCTACGAGGCCGTCACCAAGGGCCTGGACTCGAATGTGGAAATGAAGGACAGCGGAATTCCTTGGATTGGGAAAGTGCCAACACACTGGCGAGTCACAAAAATTAAGAATTTTGTTTCTATCCGTTCAGGTATAACACTTGGTAAGCAGTATCCTCCCGGTACACAATTAATTTCCTGTCCTTATCTACGGGTTGCAAATGTTAAAGCTGAGTATGTTGATTTGCAGGATGTTGCCACAATCATGGTTACCAGTGAGGAAGCTGAAAAATATGCTTTGAAATCTGGTGAACTACTTATGACAGAAGGTGGAGACCGGGATAAGCTTGGGCGCGGAACAATCTGGCATGGTGAGATCCCTGGTTGCCTTCACCAGAATCATGTTTTCGCTGTGCAGGTAAATGAAAAATATATGCTTACTAAATTTTTAGATTACCTCACGGCATCACCAGTTGGCAGGGAGTATTTTGACTTAACGGCCAAAAAAACCACTAATTTAGCAAGCACGAATTCAACAACGATACTTCAATTTTCAGTTCCAATACCCCCATTGACTGAACAAGAGAAAATTATTGCGATATTGGATCGGAATACCGCTACTATCAACGAAGTAATTGCTGAAAAGGAGACTCTTGTGTCTGATCTGGAGTCCTACAAAAAATCCCTCATTTATGAGGTCGTGACCGGGAAAAGGCGGGTGTGCTGAAATATCACATCTTCGAGAAAGGAATGAAAAATATGAGCAGAAACATTACTAAATTCCCAATCAGTTACGCTGAAAGGCATAAGAATATATTGGGGCCTCTTGCTGTCGAATGTCAGGTTTCAGGGCGCTATTTACAATTCCATGAAAAGTCCGCTGTCCTGGATACCGGAGAATTTATTTCCGTTGATGTAATGGCAATGCCTGATGATGGCAAGCCTGCGAGAAAAATCTGTGGATTAGTAATCAAGAGAGAAGACTTATTGGAAGCGTTGAAACATGTTACGCCTTCCGATTAAGTACCAGGAGGAATAAAGTATGCCTGACAACGAAAAGCAATTTGAACAGGATATTGAATCCTTTCTGATCTCTCCCGCTGGCGGCTGGCAGAAGGCCTCTGACGCAGGCTGCCGGGCCTCTATGGACTCCGGCATGGCCCTGGACCTCGGCACCCTGGTGGAATTTATCAAAGCCACCCAGCCCATCCAGTGGCAGCGATTTGAAAAGCAGTGCAACTCCGATCCAGAGAAGAAATTCTACAAGGCCTTTGAGAATGCGGTGGAGAACGACGGCCTGATCAGCGTCCTGCGCCACGGGTTCAAGCACCGGGGGATCGAGTTCCGGGTGTGTTACTTCAAGCCGGAGTCCACCCTGAACGATGTGGCTGTCAAACACTATGGTCAGAATATCTGCCAGTGCATCCGGCAGTGGCGCTATTCCGGCCAGAACAGCAACAGTGTGGACATGATGCTGGCCGTCAACGGCATCCCAGTGGTGGCGATTGAATTGAAAAATCAGCTCACGGGCCAGAGCGTGGACAACGCCAAGCGGCAGTGGATGTTTGACCGTGACCCCAAGGAACCGGCGTTCCGGCTGAACCACCGCATCCTGGTGTTCTTTGCTGTGGATCTCTACGAGGCGGTGATGACCACCAAACTGGACGGGGCCAAGACCTATTTTCTCCCTTTCGACCAGGGCAGCAATGGCCCCGGCAAGGACGGTGGTGCAGGTAATCCGCCATCTTCGGATGGGGATTATGTGACCTCCTACCTCTGGAAAGACGTTCTGCAGAAGGACAGCCTGCTGGACATCATCCAGAAGTTCATCAATCTCCAGGTAAAAAAGGAGAAGGTGCCACAGAAGGACGGTACCCAGAAGGAGATCACCAAGAAGTCCGTCATCTTCCCCCGGTATCACCAGATGGATGTGGTGCGGAAATTGGTCCAGGATGTCAGAACTAATGGCCCCGGCAAAAACTATCTGGTGCAGCACAGCGCCGGTTCCGGGAAGTCCAACTCCATCGCCTGGACCGCCTACCGGCTCGCCAGCCTGCACGATGACAACAACAAACCCATTTTCAACTCCGTGGTTATCGTGACCGACCGCACGGTGCTGGATGCCCAGCTCCAGGAGACTATCTCCGGCTTTGACCACACCCTGGGTTCCGTGGTCACCATCGGTGAAAAGAAGTCCTCCAAAGACCTGCGGGATGCACTGAACGACGGCAAGCGGATCATTGTCACCACCTTGCAGAAGTTCCCGGTTATTTATGAGCAGGTGGACGACACCACCGGTAAGTCCTTTGCCATCATTGTGGACGAGGCCCACAGCAGTCAGACCGGGCAGAGCGCCATGAAGTTGAAAATGGCCCTGGCGGATACCCACGACGCTCTCAAGGAGTATGCGGAACTGGAGGGCAAAGCGGAGGATGAACTGGAAGATGCCGAGGATGGGCTTGTGCGGGAGATGATCACCCACGGCAAGCACAAAAACCTGAGTTTCTTTGCCTTCACAGCCACGCCAAAGAATAAGACGTTGGAGATGTTTGGGGAGGAATATGCGGACGGCTCCTTCCACCCCTTCCACATTTACTCTATGCGGCAGGCCATTGAGGAAGGTTTTATTCTGAATGTGCTGGAGAACTACACCACCTACAAAACCTGCTTCCAGATTGCCAAGAACACCCCGGACAACCCGGAAGTGCCTACCACAAAAGCCATCAAAACCATCCGGCGCTTTGAGGAACTGCATCCTCATAACTTACAGCAGAAGGCAGCCATTATCGTGGAGACCTTCCGGGACGTAACAAAGCACAAGATTGGCGGGAAGGGTAAGATGATGGTTGTCACTGCCTCCCGACTTGCGGCGGTTCGCTATTACCATGAGATTAAGGCTTACTTGGAGGCAAATCACTATGATGACATCGAGATCCTGATTGCTTTCTCTGGAAGTATCAAGGACCCGGACGAGGCAGATGGTCCAGAGTATACCGAAAGCGGCATGAACCAGGATAGGGCCGGAAACCGGGTCAGCGAGGCTCAGACCAAGCAGGTATTCCACGACGAGGGTGATGTGTTGATCGTGGCGGAGAAGTACCAGACCGGCTTCGACGAGCCACTGCTGCACACCATGATTGTAGACAAGAAACTACGAGATGTGAAGGCCGTCCAGACTTTGAGCCGTCTGAACCGTACTTATCCCGGTAAAGAAGATACCTACATTCTGGACTTTGTAAATACCAAGGAAGAAATCCTGGAGGCCTTCCAGCCCTACTACCAGGAGACCAGCCTCTCCGAGGAGATCAATGTTGATCTGATCTACAAGACTCAGAAGCAGCTCCGGGAGTTCAAACTGTATAATGACAGCGACATAGAAACCGTTACTAAAATCTATTTTTCTCCAGACGCGAAAAAGGTTGGCTCGGTGCAGGCGAAGATTTCCAATGCCCTGCTTCCTGTTGCCAAGGCCTACAATCAACTCAGCAAGGATGACCGCTACCAGTTCCGCCGTCTAATCCGGGCCTTTGTGAAATGGTATAACTACATTTCTCAGATCGTGCGGATGTTTGATAAGGACCTCCATAAGGAGTATCTCTTCTGCTCCTATCTCTCCAAACTGATCCCTGCGGAACCTTCTACTCCCTGGGACCTGGAGAACCGGGTGAAGCTGGAATACTACCGTCTGGAAAAGACCTTTGAGGGAGCGATCACTCTGGAAGAAAAGCCGACGGCCCTGGAGCCTGCAAAGACAAAGAAGGGCGTCAATATGAACACGAAAAGGGACCCGCTGGAGGAGGTCATTGAGAAGATCAATGAGACCTATAAAGGCGATTTTACTGAAGCAGACAGAGTCTTGATTGGAACTTTGCGGGAAAAACTTCTGGCGGATAAGAAACTCCGAAAAGCGGCAAAAGTAGATGGTCAGCAAATCTTCGAGAAGAATGTTTTCCCCAAGATCTTCGACCAGACCGCCCAGGCGTCCTACATTGAGAGTACAGAAACCTATACAAAATTGTTCGAAGACACCGCTAAGTACAAGGCCGTCATGGTTGCCCTGGCAAAAGAACTGTATCGGGAACTTCGGAACGGTCAGGAGGGATAACAATGCCGAGAGCAAAGAAAGACGGGCAACATATCAACTGCTACATCGATAGAACCCTCTGTGAGCGGCTGAAAGCCTATGCGGATGAAAAGGGGCAGACGATGACGATGGCGCTGGAACGAATCTTAAAACAATATTTTGAAAGCGAAAACAAAGAGGCTATCGATAAAGATGATATGGAGGCATTGTGCTCTGATGAGTTTGAAAAGAGAAAAGGACTGTAATCATTATGCAAAAGAAAATCTCTATTTTCTCTTTCTTTGCTGGGATAGGAATCTTAGATTTAGCGTTCGAAAAAAGCGGTTATAATATTGTATTCGTTAATGAATATGATGACCTTTTCATGGCCTCATATCAGTATGCACGAACACAAATGACTCATCTGGTTCCGCTATATGGATATCACAATGATAGTGCGGAACGCTATGCAAAAAAGCGCGGGAAAAGGAAACTTATCAACCTTGTTGCAAAAGAAAGAGAAAAAGGAAATTTGGTCGGTTTCATTGGCGGTCCTCCTTGCCCAGACTTTTCGGTTGCGGGGAAAAATGCTGGTGTTGTTGGCGAAAATGGTCGATTAACTAAGGTATATTTTGATATTATCTGCCGTTGCCGTCCAGATTTCTTCCTTTTCGAAAATGTTAAAGGACTGGTAAAAACAGAAAAGCATCGAGCATTCTATAACGAAATGATGATGAAAGTTCAGGCCAATGGCTATATTATAGATGAAAAAGTCCTTAACGCTCTTGCATATGGAGTCCCACAATTTAGAGAGCGTGTGTTTATGGTGGGCATTCAAAAGGGAATATATCAGAATCCGCCTGATGCATTGTCATTTGCATGGGACAAATACGCCCTCTTCGAAACAGCGGATATATTGAGGAGGGATTGGCCCAAACAACGAGAATTTGCAGTAGATAGTCCTTATGAGTTCTCATTTGAGAGAATTCCCAAAAGGCTTACTGTTGAGTATTGGTTCAATAAAAATGATGTCGAAGATCATCCGAATGGTAAAGATATATTCCAAGTGAAAAAGGGCCGAGAAAAAATTGCAACTATTGCAGAAGGCGACACAAGCGGCAAGTCATTTAAACGGCTGCATCGATGGAGATACTCTCCGACTGCAGCGTACGGGCACAATGAAGTACACCTTCACCCTTACAAAGAGCGCCGTATTTCTGTTGCGGAGGCAATGGCAATTCAATCTTTACCCAAAAAATTTCTTGTGCTCCCAACGCTTTGCTTATCAAAGAAATTTAAAATGATAGGTAATGGTGTTCCGTATTTAATGGCTGTAGCAATTGCAAAAACACTAAAGGATACATTAGAAACCATACGGGAGGATGGGCCATGAAAAAAATTGTGATCGATCCACGTGTCATAAAGCATTTGGGCAGAGATTTGATAACATCACCTGAGGTTGCTGTAATTGAATTAGTAAAAAACTCTATTGATGCCAAGGCAAAACATATCAACTTGCGCTTGTACAACAACTATTCACATTATGAGTCGCTCCCTAATTATGTTCGAGCGGCTATCCCTAAGCAGTATCTTGACTTACCGATGTTGATTGTCGAAGATGATGGACGCGGTATGACTAATGCCGCCCTGGATGATGGCTTTTTGAAAATTGCTACAGATATTAAAACCAACGAAGAAGGAACACTTGGTGAAAAAGGTATCGGTAGGCTGGCTACACAGAGACTTGGGACGGCATTGCTTGTAGAGACTTCCTCTGTGGAGGAAAGTCAAACTTCGTATGTTTTTATCGATTGGAATGATGTGATTAATGGTGTGGAAGAGGTTCCCAACTTTGAAGGCCCTGCAACTCCTCATCATACTCGCTTGATCATTTTCAATGTAAATTTAGAGGACTACATCGATAATGCAATGCAATTCGAGCAGTTGTCCTTGGACAACTCAAACGTACAGGTTCAAATTAACCGAGAGCTTAAGTCTGCGCTCAATTTTTTGATTTCCCCCTTTGATAATTCGAAAGAAACATTACCTATACCCCAGCTCAGGTTTTATTTTGATGATTATGAAATCGACATCACTTTCCCATATGACACCCTAAGTTTGGCGGAATCAATCCACAGTTTTCGATTTGAGTCAAAACAAAATGGCATATTAAGCTATGGTTTAGATATAAAGCCATGGTTTATTGAGCGTGTCCATCGAGCTTTAGTAAAAGCAGACGCTTTCAATCGTTTAAAGAAGCCACATGACTTTTATAGAGATATGTTGGAACGCAATTCCATAAGAATCGAAAATACGCTCAAAACTACCGCAACAAAGGAAGAACTTAAGGACTTATTTGTAAGTATTCTTAGCGATTTCTATGCTGTTACAGAGGATGAGCAGAAAAAAGAATTTTTCGATTCATTCATTGAAAAGAAAGCTCTATCCGCAATTGATGAGCTTTTAAAAATAATGCCCATCACAGGTTCGATTTACAGTTTTAAACAGGGGGCTGCAATTGGCGACAAAATCATTATTGATGCAGCGTACACTTTAAAACAAACAACCAAGCGATATTCATTAAAAGATCTCAAATATTTTCTGGAAGACTATAACGGGATTAAGTTATATCGAAACATATTCCGTATTGGCTTTTTGGGAAATAAAGAGAGCGATTGGATCAAGCTTCAACAGTTCAGGACAAAAGGTCAGCAGTGGTATCGATTTGACCTTGGCAATACTGTTGGATATGTTGCTTTGTCTGATGCAGGACAGAAGCATATTCAAGAAATCAGTTCTCGATTAGATATTAGTGAGAATGAGACATCTGAAGCATTCAAACTCCTTATAAATGTTGTATTCAATTATCTTTTCTATATCCTCAATCGGAAAGCCAATGATTTAATGAAAACACTTCTGGCAGAGGAAGGATTGTTAGAGGAAAATCTCTCGAAACGTGTTAAGAAAAATGATGCCGCACTTCGCGAGATGATGAAGCGTAATAAGCGTATGCAAAAGGCATTGGCCGATGTATCTGAGCACTTAGGGCGCGGGACGCAAATAAGTGGAACCGACAAAGTGGCATTGCCCCAACGAAGCTACGCATTTCTTACTGACACATTCAAAAAGCTTGATGCTGATATCAAAGCGGATTCTTCTGTTCAAGAGTCTACCGCTGTTCTTCTTTCTGAAGCTGATGCGCAATTGAAAGCTATTGAAATAGAGTCTTACAACAACTATAAACTTATGGCAAACGGACTCATTACTGAAACAATCACTCACGAACTTCACTCATTGAGTAAAACGGGCATTACGCCGGACGCAAGTAAGCATTTTGACTTTTTGAAGGACTACTTTGTTCAGAGCAGTAGTGTAAGGACTTATAATGATCATGTCGTCCCTATAAAAAATAGCTATAGTAATATCTCAGGGAAATTAGATCAAATTGGAAACCTCTATTCCTTTCTTGAAACTACTTTTATCAAAAAAGGCACTTATGATGAGTTTATCCACGAAAATATCAAAGGTGTGATAATGAGTATCAGGAAAAACCTTTTGACAACAGTAAAAAAGGAGAAAATAGAGATTATATGCAACGCTGATGATTTAACATGGTTTGTTCCAAAGGGGGTTTTATTGCATGTCTTTTATAATTTAATCAATAACTCCCTATATTGGATTGATATACGTCGCAAACGAGCACAAAGTGATCGCTCGTACGCACACTCTGGGCCAGATGCCATTATGATTGAAGAATATGGCGTTGATGGCATCGTCGTGTATGATACTGGCACTGGAGTTTCTAAGAGTATGGAAGATATCTTGTTTGAACCATTGCAGTCTGGTAAGCCACTGTCTGAAGGTCGTGGTATGGGATTGTATATTGTTCGAAAGCTACTGGAATCTTTCGGTGGAGAAATTGAGTTACTTGACGAGCGTAATGAATACGGAAACAGATATAAATTTTTGCTTGTATCCAATACCTCGGAGGAATTGTAATGGGCTATAAAGAACTACTTTCATCTATCGACTGCAAGTTCGTTGTAATTATTGAAGACGATTTTAAGCAAATCGAATACAAAAAAGAGCGAGCCCTATATGATATTACGCGAATGGCTATCGATGATCGTCGTCAATATCTTTCTGAAATCGAAACTGTTTCACCAGTATTACATGAGATTTTGTCGAAATTTCTTTCTTTATTTGATAAGTGCTTTGATAAAATCGGAGTGTGGGATGATAAAATTCCCTATGGGGATATCAGTTGTGCTTTTGCACTTATTGAAGGAATAGATCCTGAACTGAAAAGACAAATTGAGGAACAATATGTTCTTTTTGAAGGTGAAACTGTTCAAAAAATATATGAGATTGGAGCTAAATATGGAATTGGGGTTAATCACCCTTCTAATTTTGACGAACTTTACGATGACTATGTGTTGAGTAAAAACAGAGCTCAATCTGTTCGCATCTATACAGATTTTTCTGCAGAAACACAACGCTTATTTTCTGCAGACATCGAACAAGCTTCACCGGAGTGTGCAGTTGTATGTATCGTTGATAACTATATGTCTGGTGCCAACAGAGCAAAAGAGGTTATTGAAGTAATATCTGAAAAATGCAGTACTACGCGCCGGAACATTATTGGAAGCATATTCTCATCCAAAGAAATGTATGAAGAAATTAGTGATAAGCTATACTTTGAATATGCTTCTAAAGAAAAACCAGAAGAATTGAAATCCTGTATTGCAAGGAGCGCATATAACTATTTTATTTCCGAACTTAAAAATGAAACTCTTGTGAGTATGAGTACTGCTTTTGATAAAGCCCTTAAGAATAAGGGAATTGCATTTTTTCTTGCACAAAAAGCCCGAACAGAAGGAGCCTCAGAATACGAAATCATTAATGATTGGATTAGACTATTAGCAACCACCCCTCGTGAAGACGCTAATACAATAAAAAGAATGATTCGTTTGTCGAGAGTCATCAACAGTTTAGAGGATACTGAAGAATTGTCGGACACAGATCTTCAAAAGCTAAACACATTGGAGGCTTTTGACTATACGATTAATGACTACTTTTTGCCCGTAGCAGCTGGCGATGTTTTTACAAACAGCAAAGGCGAGTGGTTCGTACTGATTGGGCAAGATTGTGACATGGCACGAAGTATTACGCGTACGCCTAAAAATGCTTTAGCAGAACTCTTGCCTGCAAAAGTACGTCACCAAACAGAATTTGACAAGTGGGCTAATGACTTGAGAAGTGCATCAATTTATAGTTTTAGAAAAACCATTGACGCAGAATGCGAAGTGCTTCAAGTTGAGTATCAGAGCCGTCAATATATAGCAAACGAAGTTTTAAATCTCTGTTCCTTTAATTCGGACGGACAATGTAGAATCTCTCTTTCTGCGCCCCTCGGTCTGGACCAGGAGCAACTGATACCGAACTATATGACTACATACTATTCTAAATTGCAGCATTTTTTTAATTCAGTCAAAACATTAAGGATACATGCAGAAGACGCATTTGAAACTGTAATAGCAGAGGAATATTCTCCGCGCCTGCTTTCTTTTAAAGATTTTGACAAAACATCTGAAACGGTATCTTTTGACCTAAGACGTGTTTGTCGACTGACCCACGACTATGTTTTCTATTTATATAAATTGTACTTGGAGTACCGTGGAAGAAAGCCGTTTCAGACAATCAATTTGATTCGTCAGGAAGACACTTCACTTCCTGTTCTGTTTAACAAAAAAGAAACTGGTGAGTATCTGTCATTTCGTAGCGTGCCAATTCCGGGCAAAAATAATCGCAAGGACTGGTGTTGGATTATAGATGTATCTGAACTAAATCGAATACTTGAATCATTGGGTTTGCCTATACTGTTAAAAACCGATCAAGAAGTGATTCTCAAAAATGATAATGCCGAACTAAACCTTGAGTTAGGCAAAAAAGTACAAATAGTGAAGGCGCGAAAAAAGGTGTATTTAGAAACCTATTAGAGTGAAAAATCCAATATTCCTGTACATAAGAAGGAAATGAATGAGAATGAACGTCATCTGTTTCGGTGACTCCAACACCTACGGCTACGATCCACGCTCCTATCTGGGCGACCGCTATGACGCGGACAGCCGGTGGGTGGACATCCTGGCTACGGCGACCGGATGGATAATCTCCAACATGGGCCAGAATGGCCGGGAGATCCCGTCTGCGGCTCCCGCCTTCCCTACTGACACAGATCTGCTGATTGTCATGCTTGGGACCAATGATTTACTCCAGGGACGAAGTCCTGAGAAGTCCGCTGAGAGATTGGAGCGATTTCTCTCAGGACTCTCCCTGGATCAAAACAAGATTTTGCTGATCGCACCACCGCCAGTTACTCTGGGAGCATGGGTGCCCAGTGCGAAGCTCATTGATGACTCCCGCACCTTTGCCCGGCTCTGTCAGACCCTTGCGGAACGAATGGGTATTCGTTTTGCCGATTCCGGAAACTGGGACATCCCCTTGGCCTATGACGGCGTCCACTTTACGGAGCAGGGGCACAAAACCTTTGCCGCCGGACTTCTGGAGGAACTCAAATGGAACGAATTCTGCCTGTACTCTTATCTCTTCTGCTGTTGACTGGGTGCGGCGGAAACTCCGCGGATGGATACCAGCAAATCACCCAGGAGGAGGCCAAAGAGATGATGGACACCCAGGAAGTCATCATCCTGGATGTGCGGGAGCAGGATGAGTACGACAGCGGCCATATCCCTGGCGCAGTATTGTTGCCAGTGGGGACCATCGACGAAGACACCGCCGCCGAGGTGATCCCCGAAAAGGATTCTACCGTTCTGGTCTACTGCCGTAGCGGGAATCGCAGTAAGACAGCATCCTCTGCCTTGGCGGAACTGGGCTACACCAATATCTACGAATTCGGCGGCATCAACACCTGGCCCTATGAGACGGAGTCGTAGACTCGGAAATAGGGAGCCTAAGCACATGTGACCCATGCAAAAACTGCATCGCCGATATAAAGAATACACGGGACGCGCCTAAAGGCGCGTCCCGTTGCTCATTTTCTGCCGATTCGTCCTCACGGTTTCCCCAGCCAGTCCTTGAACTCGTCCAAGGTGATGACCTCCCGGTCGCATTTCTTTTTCATCTCTCTGGCCTGCTCGCTCCAGGCATAGAACTGCTCGTCGGTGATACGGCCGGCCTTAATCCAGGCAAAGCGCTTCTTGTATTCCTTGCGGTAGGCCTTAAACACCGGATCGTCGGACTGTTTCTTGGTCCACTGCTGGAAGGCCCCGGCCTCCCGGCAGGTCTGCTGATCAGAGGCCACCGGGCGCTCACAGTACTCCGCGCTGACCCGACCGGTCTGGGGGAACCAGCGTCCGCAGTTCTTGCACCGTCGGACGGTAATGCCGCGCTCCACACAGCTACGCAGGGAGTAGTCGATCATGTCCGAAATGTGGAGGGGATACAGAACCGGCGAGCACCGTCCCGGCTCCACCGGTTCAAAGCTGAGGGGGATAGGCCGGAAGGTGAACAGAGACGGATCCTTGGGGGCATCGTAGAGATAGTGGGCCGATGCCTGCTGCTGGGGATCCCGCCCCGCCTTGTCCACATCCAGAACGAGATCAAAGAAACGCTGTACCTGCTGCTGATAAAGCGGGAGCTGTTCCGGGATGCCCTGCAGCTCCTCCAGCATCTGCTGATCCTCCCTGCTTCCCCGGTCCTGGGTGATCCCCATGCGTCCAAACCGCTCAAACCAGCGCACATACAGAAGATTCAGGTAGATGTGCCGGCTCCCAAGGTCACCCAGGTCCATCAAGGTACGGACCCCAGCATCTCTATCATCCCTGTCGATCAGAAGGGACCAATTCTCATAAGCCCGCTGCAGCAGGGGCTCCAGCTCCTTACAGTCGGTCTCCAGAAAAGACAGCAGGCTCTCCAGGAACGGGAATTCCTTGTAGGTCGAGGGAACGCCCTGGACCCCGTGGCTATCAAATTGGAAAACCTCTTTTTTCTCAGAGAAGTACATCTTGGCATACCACATGTCGGCGCCCTCCAAAATAGACAATCGTAAAAAAATTATAAAATAGTCTTGACAAGGGGGTAGGTTCACATGCTACAATACTCTCGCAGGGAACTGTCAAAATAATCTTACAATAGTCTAACACCCGCAAATCCGATTGTCAACGGGGAATTGGTCCCCAACATTCGGAACGGCACCTTGAAAACCGAATACCCATCACCAGAGACGATACTCTCCGGGGAAGCAGCGCCAGGACGTTGTCGCAGAGCACCGACAATTGAGCGTGCCAAGGGGAAGAAAACGCTGTGTTGGTCAAACAAGGCCGCAGGGCAGGAACCGGTATGGTGCATGGCCAAACCCAGAAAACCAGAAAGGGAAAAGACAGACCCTGTAAAAAAACCGCTGAACTGCTGCAACAGTTCAGCGGCCTGCCGCGTTTCGGAAAACACAGCCTGATCTGTGTCCCAGTTTAACAGAGAGACCTCCGAAACGCAAGAAATTTTTTCTCTGAATTTGAAACACCGGAGGTACTAAGCATTGAAACTGTCTGTCTACAAATCCTACGACGACCTGCCCCTGTTCCTCAACGCCAAGATGGTGGCGCAGGTACTGGGCGTGTCCATCTCCACTGCCTACGAGCTGCTCAACGATCCCGGTTTCCCCACGCTGCGGGTGGGGAGCCGTATGGTAGTTCCGAAAGAGAAGTTCATCCTGTGGGCGGAGGGACAGTCGGGAGGTGCGAAATGAGAAAACAGCACTGGCCCAAGCGGGACCCCATCAAGAACTACTTCCCCCTCCCCAACGAGATCTTCTCCCTGGGACTGTCCGCCGGGGCGATCGCAGTCTACGGATTTCTCCTCCACCGGGAGGATCGGAGGACCTACCAGTGCGTGGTCAGCTACCGGACCATCGGAGAGGCTGTGGGGATGAGCGTCAACACGGTGCGCAAGTATGTGACCGAACTGGAGGATCGCGGTCTGATCCGGACGGAGCGCACCACCGTCACCACCCGGGACGGCCGCACCCTCAATGGCTGTCTGCGTTACTACATCCTGCCCATCCAGATGTCCATTGAACAGTTCTATGCGCGGCAGCTCCACGCGGCTGACCTGGCTCTGGAACGACAGAGAGTGGAGCGGCGCATGGCGGCGCTGGAGAGAAAGGAGTGTGCATCCGGATGCTGATGCAGATGATCGACTGCCTGATCGAGCAGGATCCGTCTCTGTCAGCACGGCGCACCATAGACGTGCGGCGGTACATTGTCAACCGGTGGAACCGTACGCATGAGGAGTCTATCGACGAAGATGGAGTGGCTCTGTTCCTCTGCGATGAGAACCGTGGAACCCTGACAGATGAACAAAGAATTTTTGCGAGGGAGTGCCGTGAGGAGATCAAGGCCTGCTATCGAAATGCGGTGTTCCAGATGTTTCAGTGCGGCGAAATGATGCGCCGGCATCTGGTGTCCGGCCCGGAGGAATACTGCCGGATCTTTCTGTCGCAGTACGCCGTCCTCTGCAGCAAGCGGTTTTCCCTGAGTAACGGCCTGTGAGGGGCTGTGTGCCCCGATTACGGGAGAGGCAGGGACCCTGCCCCTCCCGGCGGTTTCGGGGCGGATTTGGCCCGTTGTTCCACCTCTGTGGAGGAGGCCTATCCGGGGAATTTGCCGCCCCATAACTGATTTACGGAGGACGAAAGGAAAAGCAGGAGAAAGCCTTGGCGCTTTTATGGCGCCTGGGCGGTCACAACCGCCCGCAGTGCGGGCGGTTTCAGGGGACGGGGGCTGACGCTTTTCCGGGTCGCCAAAACTGCGATTGACGCTGTTTTCGGAAAAACAGGCGAATATCCCCGCTGTTGAGGGATACTCGCTGACGCTACGATAGAGTTTGGAGGGATTTGACGATGGATGAAAATAGACACCGGCACACCGTTTGGATGGACGACGATGTGTGGGATCAGGTGGAGTCCCACTACCAGAGGGACAACTGTACGACCAAAAACGAATTTATTGAGAAGGCCATCCGATTCTACTCCGGTTACCTGGACACGGAATCTGCCGATGCTTACCTGCCCCGGGTTCTCGCCGATGTGCTGGAAGGCAAGCTGGGGGCCCTGGGAAACCGAATGGGACACCTGCTGTTTAAGCTGTCGGTGGACCAAAACCTCATGGGAAATATCCTGGCTGCCGACATAGAGATCGACCCGGATCAGCTGCGGAAAGCTCGCGTCCGCTGTGTCAAAGAGGTAAAGGAGACCAACGGTGAGATCAGCTTCGAAGACACGGTCCGTTACCAAAAGGGGGCTGAGTGATGCCGGGACTAATCCAGAAGTCGGGCTACATCAAGCCGGGAAACGGCGGCAGTCACTACGCCGAGTACATCGCCACCCGGGAGGGTGTGGAGCTGATCGAGGCTCCGCCCCCCTCCCATGACGGCGGCGGATACCTGGAATATATGGCCCAGCGTCCCCGCTCCCACGGACTGTTCTCCGCCGACGGTCCCGCCGATCTGGAGAAAACCATGGAGGAGATCAACGGACATACCGGACCGGTGTGGACCTTTGTCTACTCTCTGAAACGGGAGGATGCCCACCGGCTGGGCTATGAAAACGGTGAGAGCTGGCGCAGGTTATTGCTGGCTCATCAAGCAGAATTGGCGACAGCGATGAAAATTCCGCCAAGCAATTTTCGTTGGTGTGCCGCCTTCCACGATGAGAAACACCATCCCCACATCCACATGATGGTCTGGTCGGCGGACCCAAAGCAAGGATTTCTAACAGAAAAGGGTATCGAGAAGATGCGCTCCCAGCTGTCCAATGAGATCTTCCGGGACGAGCTGCTGTCCCTGTATCAGCAAAAAGATCTGTCCTACAGCCAAGTGCGGGACGCGGCGACGGAGGCCATGGGGCGGCTCATCCGGGAGATGGAGACGGGCCTGTGCCACAGTTCGATTATCATGGAGCAGATGGAGACGCTGGCCGGGATGCTGGAGTGCCACAAAGGGAAAAAGGTCTACGGCTACCTGAAAAAGCCGGTGAAGGCCCAGGTGGACGCCATCGTGGATGAGTTGGCCAAGATCCCGGAGGTGGCCCAGTGCTATGAGCAGTGGAATCAGCTTCGAGATGAGCTGGAGCGTTACTACAAGGATTCACCCAGAGAATACCTGCCGCTCTCACAGCAAGAAGAATTCAAAGCCATCAAGAATATGGTCATCCGGGAGGCGGAGCGGCTCCGGCTTGGCACATTTACCTTCGAGGATGCCAGCATGAAAGATGAAGTGGACGAGGATCAGGATGCGGTGTGCTTCGCCTGGAACTCCAGCTGGCGGATGGCCGAGGTCTACCAGAGCGCCAAGGAGGTGCTGGAGGAGTACGAAAATCCAGAGGAGGAAAAAGCGGAGCAGGTACAGGTGCTGGAACAACTCTGGCAGAGAGGTTTCCCCCTGGCCGCCTACCAGCTGGGCAAGTGCTGGCGGGATGGTCGGGGCGTTCTCCCCGATGACGAGCAGGCGGAACTGTGGTTTCAGCGGGCGGCGGACGCGGGATATGACTTCGCCCAATACGCACTGGGAAAGTTCCTGCAAGGCCAAAATCGAACGAATGAGGCGGTATCCTGGTATGGAAAAGCGGCGGCGCAGGAGAACACCTGCGCCGCCTACCGCCTGGGAAAGCTGTATCTGGAGGGGAAAGATGTTCCGAAAGACGTGCAAAAGGCGGTGGCCTATCTCACCGACTCCGCCGAACATGGAAACCAGTACGCCCAGTACGCTCTTGGAAAACTGTACCTCACTGGGCAGGGCGTCAAACAGGATCGGGAGCGGGCCTGGGCGTATTTCTATGAATCGGCGGAACAGGGAAATGAGTACGCCGACTTCTTTCTGGAGCACTTCGATCAGGTGCGCAGGCCCAATGTGTTCCTGGCGGCCACCCGACTGCTCCACCATCTGAGTCAGATCTTTCGTGACAACTCGGTGCCGCCCGCCGCCCCGGTGGGACAGCGGGTGGACCGAAAGCTGCGGCGGAAGATCCAGGAAAAGAAGATCGCCATGGGCCACAAGCCGGATGACCATGAGGAAACTCCCCGGCAGGACATGGGCGGCATGACCATGGGGTGGTAGCAATCGCCAACGAAACCGCAGTAAAAAATGCTGTTGAATTTTACAGCAGATCGAGGTATACTAAGGGCAAGAAAGGGGCTGAATACCATGCCGAACATCAAACCCATCTCTGATCTGCGTAATTACACGGAGGTTCTGCATGACGTGGCAGTTGGCGCTCCGGTTTTTCTGACGAAGAATGGCCGGGGCCGCTACGCCATCGTGGACATGCAGGACTATGAGCGGACACAGGCCACCCTCCGGCTGATGAACGAGCTGGCCAAGGGCCGCAAGTCCGGGGAGGAAAAGGGCTGGTTGACGCTGGAGGCCGTAGAAAAACATCTCGGAATCGCAGATGAATAACCTGCATTTATCCGACGAGGCGCAGGCTGATTTGGACGGGATCAAGTCCTATATCGCAAAGAATTTGGAAAATCCCAGCGTAGCGATCTCCACGGTACGGAACATCACAAAGGACATCCGCAGATTGCGGGAGCACAGTCTGATTGGCGCGTCCCTGTCCTCGATTGCCGATGTCGAGAGTGACTATCGTTTCCTGGTGACCGGCAGTTACCTCACTTTTTACCGAGTTCTTGACAACGATGTCTATGTGGATCGTGTGCTCTACGGCCGCCGGGATTATCTTCGCATCCTCTTTGGAGATGTGCAGGACGACGAAACAAACGAATAGAGACAATCTTCTCCATAGGGAGAAACGATTTGTCACCGGAACCGTCTGCAGAGATGCAGGCGGTTTTTTCTATGGCAGGCATATCAAAATCTGGACCGCAATACAAAGATAAAATCCTGCCCGCAGATGATAACTTTCTGAAAATAGTTGCAGTTGGGGGTAGCTATTGGAAGGAAGTTCGGGTATTGTGTGTTGCTGACAAAGGAGGCGGCACACATGCGCGACACACTGGAAAATCTATACTTTGGAAACATCACCCCCAATGATCAAATTGTCAAATCGGGGACTGCCCTGAAAAAGGCTATGGAACAGTCAGCAGAGTGCGAGGAGAAACTCACCGCCCTGCTGGAGGACAAAGAAAAAGCGCTGCTGCTCCGGCTCATCAACGCAGAGAATGAGATCGGCAGCACCATGGCCCTGGAGAACTTCATCCTGGGTTTCCGGCTGGGAGTGCGCATGATCCTGGAGGCCCTGGACGAGGACGACGGCAGTCTGCTCGACCCAAACAAGGAGGGATAGCCTATGGCAAAACGCAGGCCGTCCGGCGACGGCATGGTCCGAAAGCGGGAGGACGGCCGCTGGGAGGGCCGCATCGTGGTGGGCCACAAACAAAACGGCGAGCCCATCTTCCGGTATGTCCTGGCCAAAACCCAGAAGGAACTGCTGGACAAGCTCCACCGGGACCTGGAGGCCTTTCAGGATGTGGAGCTCACCGAGGACAGCCGCATGACTCTGGGAGAGTGGCTGGACCGGTGGATGGAGGACTACGGCGTGGCCACCCTGCGCCCCAACACCCTACGCAGCTACGAGCAATTCATCCGGTGCTACATCAAGCCCTATCTGGGGGATAAGATCGTGTCCCGGGTGACCCGCATGGACATCCAGAAGCTGTACCGCAAGCTGAAACACGAGGGCCGTGTCCGCGAGCACCCGGAACACGGGCATGAGCTGTCGGACACCATGGTGCTCCGCATCCACGCCATGCTCCACCGGTGCCTGAAGGACGCGGAGGCTGCCCATGTGATCGCCCGGAACCCCACTGACGGGGCCGTGGTGCCCAAGGCCAGCTATAAGCCCAAGCAGATCCTCACGAAGGAGCAGATGGAGACATTTCTGGCTGCAGTGGAACGCAACGAGATCTGGCGGGACTTCTTCTACACGGAGCTGACCACCGGTCTCCGCCGGGGCGAGATCTGCGGCCTCATGTGGCAGGACTTCGATGAGAAGGCCGGGACGCTGAAGGTCCTTCGGTCGGTGAATGTCCCCAAGGCCGGGGAGCTGGAGATCGGCGAGACGAAGACCAGCCAGGGCCGGCGGACCATCCGCCTGCCGCCCAGTACCGTCCAGCGGCTGCGGGAGCGGAAACAGCACGCCGTCAGCCAGTGGATCTTCCCGGAACCTCTGGCCCCGGAGAAGCCGGTACGCCCCAGCGCCGCCTACTACTGGATGAAGCGGATCTTAAGAGAGGCGGGCCTGCCTGCGATCCGATTCCACGATTTAAGGCACACTTTTGCCACCCACGCCCTCACCAGCGGCGTGGACGCCAAGACTCTGTCCGGCATCCTGGGCCATACCAGTGCCAGCTTTACCCTGGACACCTACACCCATGTGACGCCGGACATGCAGCAGGAGGCCAGCCACATCGTGGGCGGTTTCCTGGAAGATCTCCTGGGGAAAGACCTGAAACCGTGGCAGAAACACAGGCCGGAAGGAGGTGCATACCATGGGTAAGCGGCGGAAAAAGGGCGAGGGCTCTGTCCGCCAGCGGAAGGACGGCCGCTGGGAGGGGCGGGTGGTCATCAGCTACGACGAGAAGGGCCTGCCCAGGACAAAAAACGTCCTGGCCAAAACGAAGCGGGAGTGCCAGGAGAAGCTGAAACAGCTCCGGGAGACGGTGACCGGCTCCAAAACGGAGAAGGTCCGGCCGGAGATGCCCTTCGGGGAGTGGCTGGACTTCTGGTATCAAAACTATGTAAAACCCCAGATCCGTCCCACCACCCAGGCCAACTACGAAGCGAAGATCTATCAGCACATCATTCCGGAGCTGGGGAAGATCCCCCTGAACCAGCTGGCACAGAAAGACCTCCAGCAGTTCTATGCCCGGATGAAGACGGGCGGGCGGCTCATCCGCACGGAGCAGTTCGGCAAGGGGCTGTCCGACTCCATGGTGCGCGGCCTTCACGCCGCCTGCCGGTCCGCGCTGGAGAAGGCGGTGCAGGAGGGGCTCATCCGCACCAACCCGGCGGTGGGCTGCAAGTTGCCGCCCAAGCGGGGCCGGGAGATGCAGGTATTGGGCCGGGAGGAGCTCCAGCGGTTCCTCATCCAGGCCCAGGCAGAAGGTTATTTCGAACTGTTTCTTCTGGACTTATGCACCGGCCTGCGGCGGGGCGAACTGCTGGCCCTCCAGTGGGACGACCTGGACTTCAAGACCGGGACCCTGACCGTGAACAAGCAGGTCTACGAGGTGAAGGGGCGGCTCCAGGTGAGCATCCCCAAAACCCGCGCCTCCATCCGCAGGCTGGTCCTGCCGCCCGGCGTGGTGGAGGTGCTGCGGCAATACCGGGAGACGGTGGACTCCCGGTGGATGTTCCCCTCACCGGTCAAAGAGGATATGCCCATGACGCCAGGGGCGGTGCGCCGACGGCTCCAGATCATTCTGGAGCGGGCCGGGTGTAAGAGAATCAGATTTCACGATTTACGCCATACCTTTGCCACCCTGTCGCTGGAGAACGGCATGGATGTGAAGACCCTCTCCGCCATGCTGGGCCATGTGTCGGCGGCCACCACCCTGGACATCTACACCCATGTCACCGGGGATATGCAGACCGAGGCGGCGGCCAAGATCGACCGGGGGCTGGGCAACGAGGTGTTGGGGAGCCCTGAGCAGGCAGAGCAGGGTTCAGTCGAAGATTTCCAGCCGGTGCTGAGAAAGACCCGAAAGCCCGGCACCGGGTGCATCTCTCAAATCAATGACCACCTGTTTGAGGGGCGCTACTCCCCCACCTGGCCGGACGGCACCAAGCACTCTAAATGCGTCTACGCTCATACCCAGGAGGAATGCGAAGCGAAGCTGAAGGTGCTGATTCAGCAGATGAACGCAGAGCGGCAGGCCCTACGGGACAAAATGCGGGGCATCACTCCGCCGGATAAGCTCACCAAAACGCAGAAGAAAATCTGGTTGTTCATGAAGTTCCACCCCGACGTGACCAGCTATCGAGCTATTGCCAGGGGCGCCGGGGTGACGAGGCATACTGCGGCTAAGTGGTATGAGATGATGCGGGGAATGCTGGGGCGGGCGGCGTAAAAAGACGGCCTGCCTATCTTATCAAATTTTATAATGCATCATCAAAAGTATCATTCTGCCTTGCGGAGCGCCGCCAAATATCGTATGATGAGCACAGGAGATGCCGGGGGAGGTGCTGAAATTGAGTATCCAAGAGGCTCTCATCACGATGTTTACCGACGATCCTGTCAACTGGCTCAAATGGGCAATCGTATTCGCCGTCCTGATCGGCGGCTATGCCATCGCGGTGCCGCTCTACAAAAAGGTGTCCCACGGCGTCAGCTGGGAACGGAAACGGGACATCGCAAAGAGCAGGGACCACGTCATCAAAGCGTCTCTGGCGGACAAGCACCCCTCCGGTGAAGTATCCCGCTATGATTGGCACGCTACCTACCACTACACGATCGACGGCAAGGAGCGGCAGTATACCGCCTATTTCAAGCATCCATCGACACCGCCCCTGTACCTGTATCTCTATTATGTCGATGATCCTGACAAGCTGTTCTCCTGTGAGGAGTACCACTACGAAAACCACAAAGGGCTGCTCCTGCTTCCGGTCATCTTTCTGCCCTGGATCCTGGCCGGCATCGCCCTCGTCCTCCTGGGCGTAGACCTGTCGGGATTTTGAAAGTCATATCGGCATTCTGAACGTTCAAAAGAGGTTGGCATCACAATGTGATGCCAACCTCTTTTCTCAAGGTCATTTCTTGCTTTCCCTCTCTCATCCCCGCCAGTTTGCCAGTGGATAGGAGCCGTTTTTCTCTCGGTATTCCTGCAGCAATTGTCGTTCCCGTTCTCCTGGGTTTTCACAGGCTTCGTAAGCAAGCAGCAAAAGTCCGCAGTCCGAGATCTGCCAGACAGCACGTCCGCCTGCGTGGATATTTCCTCTTCCCAGTCCGTAGTCCATATACTGCCTCAGTCTCTGCCGCAGGCCACGCTTTCCTTCCGCTTTTCCAATATACAGGATACTTTGGTCGGCACATCCCTCATATTTCTCCTGAAGCTTTTTCGCAGGATAGATTTTAGCCTTAGGGCGGTACTCCTGTTCCGAGAAACGGATTGCCATTCCCTCAGGCGCAAATACCCAATAGACTCCTGGCACCTCAGGGACAGAATGACAATCGTTACAACAGAGTTCTTGTAGTGTGACGGCGGGAACCGATGTGGGACAGAGCGCTTTGAGCCGACGAAACAGGCGTAACAGGACCCCTTCCGCGATGCTTTGACTGATCAGGGAACCCTCGCAAAAATGGTCTCTGCGGAAATGCCATGCGATACAGGCCAATACACACAAATAGGGCTGCATCTCCAGCCATCCCGGAGGGGCAATCGCGATATTCCGCTCCTCGAGGCCCCACTTTTGGATCACCTCGTGATAATTCTGGATCACCAATCCCGCCTGGTAGGTTCTGTCTACAAAATCATGTAAATCGCGAGAGAGTGTTTTCTGCCCAGGACTACGGGAATACACGGAATAACGGCGGCACCAAAGCTTCTTTTCCTCAGAAGTCTCGATTTGCTCCAGCAATTTGATCGCCCAGTCCAAAAACAAATCTTCTGTCATAGACGCATCTCCCGATATTCAATTGTCGTTCATTCCAAAAGGAATCGTGAGCAATTTCTTTTTATATAGGCTCTCTGTCCGGATGACCTCATCATCTGTCACAGTTTTGGGCAATATCTGCAAAATGGAGAACTGGAAATCGTGGTAACGTTCGGGGTAGGCGCAAATCAGTTCCTTCATCAGCTTATTATTGCCGTGCAGGGAATCCACATAGCAGGCCCACCGCCCCAGCAGTCCATCTTTTCCATAAGCCGATCCCACATACTGCTTTCCCGTCTCCCGGTCAACGATGAGATAAATGGCGTTGACGGAGGACAGCGCTGTGTGCCACGCCTCATAAACGGTTGGATTTTCAACGATTTCCTTCAGTTCATCATATGTAAGGATCAGATTTTCAAAGCCGGAAAAGACTTTCTTTTCATCTGCCTGAATTGCCACAACAGGCTTTTCGGTCGTTCCCTTCTGATGCCACATGCGCGCAGACTTCCCCCAATCGATGATCAGTCTGCCCTCATATTCTTTCAGCAAATCGAGGGGTTCGAGATGAAAATATGCGTTCTTGCCCTGGAATTTTCTGGCCTCAATTTCCGGGATACCCTTCGGGATCATATCGGGCGTATCCGGAACAGCAGCACCTACTTTATAGCAGGAATCCAGCTTACAGAGAGTCCCCTGGTCGCTTATAAAGGTCACCCAATAATCGTACCCTTTGCTGAATCCAGATTTCTGATGACAGGTATATTCATATACCACATTTGCTTTATAACACTCTCGAAATCCACGATCTGTCAGTGCATGACGAATTAATTTAACTTTTGAGGGATCCAGCCCTACTTTTCTTAATACGTCTGAGAAATAAAAAATCGCCATTTTATATCTTCCTCCGCGTATAAACTATCAGAGTCAAACTTGTCGCCCAGGGTGATATCGCCATGAAATTACCTTTTTTGAAGGAAACTCTTTCACTTCTGGCGTTGGGCAATAAAATCCGAGATAGCCTCCACCGTCTGGGCCTGTTGTTCCTCCGCCGAGATCGTGGCGGGCAGATCTCCTTTCTGCGGCCCGTAGTTGCCGAACTGGGCGTGGTTGCCGCCCTCAATTTCCACCACGTTCTCTGTGTAGTCGATCTTGTCCTCCACACTCTGGTTCAGGGAGCCATAGACGGTGAGGGTATCGGCAGGCGGATAGTCGCCGTAGAGATAGGCTCCCAGCAAAAGCAGGCCGTCCACCTCGTCCGGGTACTCCGAAGCGAACTGGGAGGCCATGGCCCCGCCCATGGAGTGGCCGGCGATGTACCAGTGCTGGATATCCGGGAACTGGGCCATCACATCCTCTGCCGCATTCACGTCGAAGATGGCCAGGTGGAAGGGCATCTCCACCAGAATGCAGGTGAGGCCGGTCTGCCGGAGCTGGTTCAACAGGGGCAGATAGGCGGCGGCCTCCACCTTGGCCCCGGGGTAGAAGATGATCGCGGTGTCCGTGGGATAGGACAGGGAGAGGATGGTCAGATCATCCCGAACCTCCAGATGATCTCCGCTTGCCAGTACCTCCAGAGCCACGTCCTCCGCCTGGTAGTAGTCGGACACATACCAGAAAAAGCCGCCCGCCAGCAGAATCAGGACCGCCAGCAAAATACTGACGGCTATCTTCCACTTTTTGCGGCAGGATTTTGCCTCTGCCGTCATTGCACACCCTCCTCCCACTGCCGGATCACTGCCGCAACGGTCTCCGCTGCAATATGGGAACCCAACTCACTGGGGTGGACGCCGTCGGCGGCATAGAGGTCCTGAGGAACGGACCATTCATAAAACCGCCGGCCCACATCGGCGATCAGGGCGTTATTTTCCTGTGCCGCCTTGTGGTAGGCCTCGGACAGCTTTTGGGTCATCTCGTCGTAGTCCCAGCCCTTGTCCGTCAGCTTGGCCCCGCCCCTTTGATAGGCCCATGTAGCAAACAAAATGGGGACCGCTCCGTTTGCCCGGATCTGCCGGCAGAGCCCCTCCACGCTGGAGAAGAAACTCTTAGGGGCGGTGATGGGGCCGTGGCTCATCTCTTGGAGCACCACATAGTCCCACTTCTCGTTTTGAAGCGCCGCCTGGGTCTGACTGCCCAGCCTGGTGTTGGGGTTCAGCTGTTCCGACAGCCGTGCCCCGCCCCGGGTGTGGTGGACCACCTCCGCCCCGGTCAATTCAGCCAGCATCTGAGGCATGTTATTGGTGAATGTAAAACTGTTGCCCAGCATGAGAATGCGCATGGCACTGCTCCTTACTCGTTTCTTTCACTGCTTCCAACTGCCATTATACACGGCCCCGCCGAGAGGAACAAGGCCAGGAAGCGCGATGGGCCTATCAGATTTTGCGACGCAAGATACAAAGATAAGGCTACGGCCGCGTGAACTGATCGTGAATGGGTGGTCATGACCACATGTTTCAAAAATTGTGCAGTTTGCTTTTGCCTCCTTTCGGAACGAATTGTGGCGGAGACGGACAAGAAACTATATTTACAACGAAAATCCAAAACAAATCCGCAAAAGTGAGTTGACCACATTTGAGGCCTTATTTATGCAGAACGCCAAACATATTATTGTCGAAAAAGTTACAAAAACCGCCTCAAAACATCAGTTTTGAGGCGGTTTTTTGGTCCGAGTGGGGAGACTCGAACTCCCGGCATCTTGCTCCCAAAGCAAGCGCGCTACCAACTGCGCTACACCCGGTTATGAAGTTTTCTGATTGTGGTCAAATATGGGGTCAACGCCGGTTTTTGACCAGTTACCGGCGTGGGGCAAAACCCCGTCGGCCTTAGCGTCCCAGAGCTTTCCGGGATTTTGGAAAAGTGCGGCTCGAACTCCGGCCTCACGCTCCCAAAGCAAGCGCGCTACCAACTGCGCTACACCCGGATATTTTGTTGGAGTGTTCCACTTTGTTGCTCAGTCAGCTTTTCTATTATAATATATAGACAGAAGGATTGCAAGAGGGCATTTTGATATGATATGATAGCCCATACGAGGTGAGCTAGGCTATGCGAATGAGAAAAAAACCGAACCTGGGAGTGCGGATGGAACGCTGTACCCGGGTGCTGATTTCCGACCCGGAGGAGCGGAAGGGAAAGTGGCGGGAGCTGATGCCCGAGGCGAAGGAGGTCTTTCTGGAGCTGGGCTGCGGCAAGGGCCGCTTTACGGCGGAGACTGCGGCGCAGAACCCACAGGCGCTCTATATTGCGGTGGAACGGGTGCCGGACGCCATGGTGATCGCCATGGAGCGGGTCTGCGCCCAGGAACTGCACAACGTCTTTTTTGTGGATGGGGACGTGGCGCAGCTTCCGCTGTTCTTTGCTCCGGGTGAGGTAGACCGCATCTACATCAACTTCTGCGATCCCTGGCCCAGCAACCGCCACGCCAAGCGGCGGCTGACCCACCCGGACTTCCTGCTGCGTTACCGGCAGGTGCTGGCAGAGGCGGGGGAGATCCACTTCAAGACAGACAACCGGGATCTATTCGAGTGGTCCCTGTTCCAGTTCCCCAGGGTGGGCTTTGGGGTGTCTGAGGTCACCCGCGACCTGCACGCCGACGGCATCCACGGTGTAATGACCGACTACGAGGAGAAGTTCCACAACCTGGGGACCCCGATCAACCGCTGTGTGGGTACCATGGGCCCGCTGCCCGAAGTGCCGGAGCCTCCAGCAGAGGAATGACCGCGCAAAAAGGAGCTTCCGCTGTATGGCGGAAGCTCCTTTACTTGTGCTCAGAGAAACGCGACCACCCGGTACATGAGCATGAAGTGAAACACCGAGCCCATAAGGATGAACAGGTGAAAAATCTCGTGACAGCCAAAGCGGGGATTATCGCGGCCAGGCCACTTGACGGCGTAGAGCACGCCGCCCACGGTGTAGAGAATGCCGCCGCCCAGCACCCAGAAAAAGCCGGCAGGGGGGAGCAGGCGCAGCAGGGGGACGAGGGCCACCACAGCCAGCCAGCCCATGAAGATATAGATGCCGGCGGTGAGCCAGCGGGGGGCGGTGATCCAGGCCAGGGTGAGCACCAGCCCGGCCAGGGCCAAGGCCCAGATGACACCGAACAGGGCCCAGCCCCAGGCACCGTCGGTGCGGAGCACCACCAGGCAGATAGGGGTATAGGTACCGGCGATGAGGAAGTAGATAGAGGCGTGGTCGTACTTGCGCAGGGCGATGCGGCCCTTGACGCTGACGTTGCGGCAGTGATAGAGAGTGCTGGCCGTATATAGACCCACCATGCTCACACCATAGATAAGGAAGGAAACCACGTGCCAGGGGCTGAGGGAGAGGGCGGCGCAGCGCAGCAGGAGCAGCACGGTGCCCAGCAGGGCCAGGGCGGCCCCAATGCCGTGGGTAATGGCGGACCAGGGACGCAGCCCGTCATAAGGGTCCCGGTCCTTTTCCCGCAGCCTGGCCGGGCGCGGCTTTGCCTGGGAAGGATAATAGAGCATGGCCTTGCGGCGGGGGAGTGCGTTTTCCTGATTCATATGGATCACCTTTCCTTACCTTTAGTATAACACATGCCGCACAATATAATCAATAGAAACTTTAAATATAATTTTTGAAATTATATTCGGTCTCCTGTTCAAAGGGAACAACGCTAGGATATGGCGGAACGGGCGGCACTATGCGGACAAGGCGGCGGTTGCCGGAGGGACCGGAGTGTGTTATGATAAGAGGCGCGAAACAGGGGAGGGCGGAGCATGGAGCGGATTCTGCTGATAGAAGATGATCAGGCGCTGGGGCGGGGG